>WLWF01000309.1_pt1 | contig 47798 bp, 80 predicted proteins | sample 6718331 | NCBI WGS metagenome assembly WLWF01 (sample SAMN12718692, study PRJNA515312) | sponge metagenome | isolation source: marine sponge | host: Mycale hentscheli | place: New Zealand: South Island, Marlborough, Capsize Point | collected 2003-05-01 | reverse complement strand
TACACTACCCCCTCCTACGGGTAGTACACTACCTCCACCTCCCCCTTTAAACCTAGTATGCTATGATGATAATAGCGATAGTGATAGTTTTGACAACGTTCAGGATGGGGCTAACCCCTATTGGTTAGAAGCTAAAGTTAAAGCAGTCGGAGGTAAAGTCAGTAATTACCCGGCTTCAGAGCCATCAGCAGCATTTAATCTACCTGTAGGAGCAGACGTCAAAGACTTGTTAGAGCTTGAAGTAGATCCTGGGAATATAATTTCTGTAGATCCTGCTAAAGTTCCTGATACAGTAGATAACGAGGTTGTGTATTTTGTTAAAATACAAATTCCGGAGCGATATGATAACTCTATCCAAGAGTATATTGTATGTAAGGTTACTAGTTATACTTCGCTATCAGGTAAAGTACTTGAATGTTATTACGATGAAAAGGACGGTGGAGTTGACGAAAATGGTAATAAGATTGTTGGAGCAAATCCTACCTGGAATAATGCCGCGGCAGCTCTAGTAGGACCTAATGATATTAGCAATTTTCCAGCTGTAATACCGTCAAGAATCTTTAATATTCCTGTAGGAACTATTATTTGGGATCCCATCGCGATGGCTAGCCCATTAATAGATATTGAAGTAGGAAAGCTTGTAGGAGTTGACCCGTTAGTTGTTCCTAACATGGCCGGCCCTATTAGAGTTGATATTGAGATTGAAGTACCTAAAAATGAAGGTTATAATAATATCTCTAGTATAATAGAGTGTGTTATGGAGATGTATCCAGCGCTCTCCACAACGACTCCACCTCCTCCTCCACCTCCTCCTCCGCCAGGATTACCTCTTGATGAGTGTTTGTTAGAATGTCTAACGTTTACTACCCCTCTTCCACCTCCTCCAGGTATACAGAGAGGAGTACCAGTAAGACTTACTATTCCGTTTGAAAGAACAACAATACCCCCATCGTCAGCTCTTGGCGGGTCTGAGATTATATTTCCAACAACCGTAGAGCCTTCCACTTTTACAACAACCTTTACAACAACTACCACAACAACAAAAAATCCATGCCCTCCGGAGTGTGATATTCCAAGCTTTTAAGTGCATTTAAAGAAGTTTACCTTAAATGTAAGTATGAGAAAGGTATGGCGTGTATGGGCTCGAACTATGGGTTGCAAAATATCTGACTCTACACCTGAGTCAGATGCAGCAGCTATTGTGAGAACCTTCTGGTGGTTAGTTCATATAACTACTTGCGGGTTTATTATCGCGAATACCATTAGACACTGGAACGACTAATTAAATAAAAGTATGCTTCACAACACTTTAGAACAACTTAGAAAAAATATTATGAACATAATGACAATAGATAAAATTATTGAAGAGTTAGAGAGTAATCTCAGCATGTTAAAGAAGCTCAATGACGAGCAAGAAGTTTTAGACTCTAAAAGTGAAGGTTGTTGGCCTAGTTTTAAATATTTAGAAGGGAAGATTGTAGGCAATCTTACAAAGACACGTACAATGGCTATGGATGATAAAGGTTATATCCACTCTCTAGGTTACAAAACAGACATGCATATTGTGACTGATACTCTTGAGGACTCCATAGAGAGAAAGGAGCAGGGTTATAAAGGCTTTATTGGTAACGTAGAAGCATCCGATGGTAATACTTATTTCTTTCCTGCCTATTCTAATTCTATTGGTAAGTTAAAAAGATCAACAGGAGAGATTACTCTAGAAGAAAAGTTTGGTTCTTGTCCTCAAATAAGATCAGGAGCAGAAGGAGCTAATGGAATTATCTATATGCCTTCATACACTAGAACATTAAAAATTTATACCTTTAATATGGCTACAGGTGAGATTGATAACTTTACTCCACCTAAACCTACAACAGGAGGATTCTTTTCAAGCTTTGGACATATATGGGGAGCTGCCTCTGATAAGAAAGGTCAAATCTATATGCCTCCAGCTCTAAATTCAAGTGTAGCTAAGATTAATACCAATGGAGAGTTTGAATACTTAGATGGTCCTCCTGTCAATTCTGGTGTGTCAGGTTACAGCGTTAAGTATGTTGGAGCTACCTATGTTGAGAGTGTCAATAAAGTATTTTGCTTACCTCGAACAGGTAAAACCATTTTGGTTATTAATTGCTCTGATGATAGTTATGAAGAAATAGATCTACCAGCAGATTATTTAAAGGTGGCAAATAAGAATAAAAACTTTAACGGCTTTCTCGCTCCTGATGGATGGCTCTATAGCGCGTTCTGGGGTGATACAAAATGCTTTAGAGTTAATCCTCACACGTATGAAGTACAATGGAAGGACTATGAGGAAGATTTTGCTAATGGAAAGCCAACAGCTCAAGAAGGTTCCGGTATTATGAGTCCAGGAACAGGCTTTTCAACATGCGCTCTTACTAAGGGTCAAGATGTGTATTTAGGTTTAGCTGGTACTTCAAAAGCAGTAAAGCTAGAATACTAGTATAGGAATAAAAAGCGCAGTAGAATTATAAAAGGAACTACAGTATAATGAGCGTATGCAAAAGTATATTGTTGAGATTTTTAATAAATCATTCGAAAAAGTTACTAATTTAGGTCCGTTTAGTTATGATGAAGCACATAAAACGGTAGAGAATTTAAACGGTAAAGGCTACTACTTGACTATTACAGAAGAGGAATATATTTAGAGAACACGAAAGGAACTCTAATATAATTTAGGTATGAGAGATACCCCGAGTACAGAAGATTTAATTGAACTTGGTTACCTTAAGCCAGAGGATGTTACTTTTAAGGCTCCTAAGCGTAAATGGAGCCCCTTTCTCGATAAGAGTGATTTAGAATACGCGAGGAGACATGGTCTTACTGATAAAGAGATGAAAGGCTTTAAGGAAGACATGATTGTTGAGGAGGAGATTCTCAAGCTTCATTACGAAATGACGGAGAAATATGACACGAAACCTCATTTCGCGTGGTAGATTCATAAGGAACTCTGATATAATTAGATTGTAAGCACGACAATTATGAACTTAGGAATCAATTCAACTAAATTTACGAAAGTATCTGAGATTACTATCCCGGATATTTACTTCAAGCGGATGTCAACAGGTATTGTTGAGTTCGATGAGATCTTTGGTAAGGGTATCTTACCTGGATCTGCTGCGACTGTAACTGCGCAGGCTGGATGTGGAAAGACTACTCTCCTTCTTCAGATGCTAGAGAGTCTCTCGAAGAATGGTTACGCGACTGGATACGCTTCTGGAGAAGAGAATACTTTTCAGTTAGCTTTTACTTGTAAGCGTCTTGAAGTTAAGAATGTTAGTATTGCTAATGAGACTGATATCGATGTTCTTGCTAACGCGATGAACGATCTAGATATTCTAGTAATTGATTCGTTTCAGGCTCTTACTAGTAGTAAGAAGATGAATAGCAGAGAGCTTGAGAAGTACGCTGTATCTACTCTATGTAAGAAGGCTAAGGATGCTGAGTGTGCTCTTGTATTTGTAATGCATCTTACTAAAGGAGGTAAGCTTAAAGGCTCTACTCTAGTTCCTCATTCCGTTGACGTAAATATTATGCTGAGTCATGATGTTGATAGTGACGACGATACTGCTCGTATTATCTCTACTTACAAGAACCGCTTTGGATCTACTGTCGATATTGAGGCTACTATCGGACGTAAAGGTTTCGAGATGGTTGGTAAGAAGTCTAAGGAGAAAGTATTATCGAAAGCTGGTCGAAAGAAGAAGCTACATAAAGGTATTATGGCTATGGACCCTCCATCAATTTCAGAAGAAGGTATTATGTCTAAGTTTAACTTAACTAAAGGACAGGCTTATGTAGCTCTTAGAGAGCTCGTTGACTCTGGTAAGTTAATTAAGTTCGGAAGAGGTAAGACTGCTGTCTGGAAGAAAACACTAACAACTATAATCAATGCTTAGAGAAATTAAACACATATTAGGTAGAGGAGACATTCTTATTGTCGAATTTACAAAGAAGAACGGCGAAAAGAGAAAGATGAAATGTACTACTAACTTGGATAGAATTCCAGAGAGTGAACATCCTAAAGAGGGTGGTACCTTTACATATAATACAGAGAAGTCTTTGCGTGTATATGATGTCGAAGCAGAAGGATGGCGCTCATTTAGAGTCGACTCTGTAGATGCTATTGAATCCGCAAAAGGAACTCAGGTATAATTATTAAGATGACAGAGAATCAAAGGCTAAACCGAATTAAGTATCTTCATGAATATATCAATGGGTGGGTTGCGCATTATAATCGTAGAGCTCCTAAAGATAAGTATGAGGAGTTAGAAAACTTAGAGAATCATCTACCTGTACGATCTGAGAAAGAGCCTATGGTGCAGGAGCTAGCCGATGTTATTATTGATCAGTGGAATGATCGTGAATTAGATAGCAAAGATGAGACTGTTGATGAAACTGCTTATTGGTTCTTTGAAAATCTTAAATCTAAAACTTTAAATCGAATCGCAGATATTACTTATGCCAACGGATAACAAATTAAATTTCGGGAGAGATTACTTCCTTGAATCAGTAGACGAGTCTATTCTAAAAGATAAATCTAGTGATGTAAGAGTAGAAGTAGATCAATTAGAAGAGCTAAGAAAGTTAGGTCTTTTAGTTGATGATAACAAAAGCGCTCATAGCTCAACTGGATAGAGCAACGCACTTCTAATGCGTAGGTTGCAGGTTCGAGTCCTGCTGAGCGTACCAAAAAAACACTGGATAAAGATAACAAATAATATAAAATAACATATGGAATTAAAATACAATTCTCAATTAGGGCAAGATAGGTGGGTTTGTGAAACTCTTGAGTTTTTAAAAAATGGCGTATGGGTAGATGTTGGATGTGGCATGCCAGATGATATTAACAATACTTATGTGTTAGAAAAAGAGCTAGGATGGAAAGGTATATCTATTGATATAAATCCTAAATTAACAGATCAATGGAAAGGCGCAGGTCGAGATGTTAAAATGGTTTATACTACTGACGCTATAGCTTTAGATTATAAAAAGTTATTTGAAGAAAATAATATGCCTAAAGTTATTGATTATCTAACTGTGGATCTCGAACCTCCTACACTTACTCTAGAAGCGTTATTTAAAATACCTTTTGATGATTATAAATTTAAGTGTATAACTTATGAAACAGACAGTTATAGAAATTTCGGTACTGTTGAACCATCTAGAGAATTTATTCAATCTAAGGGATATAAATTAGTTCAAGAGGTAAATAGACAAGATGATTATTGGATACATCCTGATCTAGTCTAGAGTTTAAAGGAACTCTCATATAATATTATTATGACAAACAAGAAAGAAAATATACCAGAAGAGGTATTTGATTACTGTATCGATAACAAAGTATCGATTGAGGAAGGACTAAAAGCATTCATTGAAAAGAAGCTAGAAACAGTTGAGACTGGCTTAGCTAATTTAAAAGACGAGGTAACTAATGCTATTGACGACGTAAACATGAAGATATCTAACAAGGATATTGATGATGTAGAAACTTTTCTCGATTTTCTCAACCAACAATTACATGATAATGATTAAACTACTTAAAAATATCTTTAAAAAGAAAGGTGAGCCTAAGTTCGCAAAATGTCTTAACAACCGTACATGGCTTGATAGGCAGGTAGATGATGCTCTATATAAGAGAAATATATCAGCGAGGGCGGTAGGCTTAACTAACAACTTACCAATTGTAGAGGAAGAAGCTGGCTTTATTATTAAACCATCCGATAATTGGTATGATAAATATTATGACAATGAAAAGTAAACTAACAGCAATTGTAATCTCAGCTCTAACGCTCACTGCTACTGCAAGTGATCATCACGATGAGAAAAAAGGACCGAAAGCAAAACCTGCAAAGGTGGATGGTAAGCGTAAGCTCCCTCCTCATATGGCTAAGTTCGATAAGAATAAAGATGGTAAACTTTGTGATGCAGAGAAAGCGACAGCCAAAGCGGCTTGGGTCAAGCGATTCGATAAGGATGGTAATGGCAAAGTTGAAGGTAAGGAGTTAGCTGCAGCTAAGAAAGCTATGGCAGAGCGTCGTAAGAATGCTAAGAAGTCTAAAGGTAAGGGCAAGCTTCCAAAAGGAGCTAAAGGTAAAAAGAAGCCTGAGTCTAAGAAGAAATAAATAAACGACCTGAGCATGTCATCAAACTGCTTTTCCTACTAGCTCTAGTATGGTTTTTAATTAAATACTTTTAAGATGAAGAGCGAACAAGTAGACATTATTATTGATTCTTTAGCAAAAGTTGTAGAGGATCTTAAAGCATTTAAACAAACACACTTAACTTCAACAACACCGGAGCCGCAAACATGTTGTAGTCCATCCTGCTGTAGTACAACACCTCCCCCGCAAGCCTGTTGTACTACAACCTGCTGTACTACTACTCCAACTCCTTATAGTTGCTGTACTTCATCGACATGTAACTGTAGTAGTACTTGCTGTTCTCCTACTTCTTATAGTTGCTGTTCTTGTTGCTAATGCTTGAAGAATTATCGGTAATGAAACGATACCAGCAGATCCACTTATTGTGTTACGATAGAGGATTTAAATATGAGCCTGTTCCTATTCATGGAACGCCATTTAATTCTTTAGAAGATATAGAGGAATATGTTAAAAATAACATTGAACGTATACAAGATGCTAACTTCTATAAGGATCCAATAGTTATTGTCAGAAGAGAAACAAATAGCGTGCAGGTAAAGGAACTCTGATATAATTAGATTGTAGAACGAAACGATTATGGGATTCATTACAAAAATACAATCACTAGAAGAAGTACCTCAATTTATCATCGATAAGGTTCCCGTTTATGACGGAGAGCAAAATCGTATTCCTGATACGTACTCGCTTAAGAGATCAGATACTCACGCGCATGTAGGTATCGTAGGAGAGAAGTATCGACCAATTCAAATGGAAGAGATGGTCGATATTTTGGATAGAGCTTCTAATAAGATAGGAGACATTGAGCATATTGGATTTACTGAATCTAATAAAGGTAAAAAGATGCTTATTCAATCTAAGCTAGCCGAAAATATTAATGTTGGAGGTGATAAAGTTCAGCCTTATTTTTATACTCTTATCGATAACTCTGGAATGGCTTCAAATAAAAGTATCCCCTCAACCGAACGAATCATTTGTTCTAACGCGTTTCACTTAGTGCAATCTTCTAGAGAAAACTTTACTAGACACTCTAACACTTTCGATGGTAAAGTTACTAGCATGATTGATGGTATTGTTGAGTCTATTGAGAAGGTTAAGAACTTCGGCAGTACTATGGAGATGCTAAAGTGCTCTTCGTTTACTAAAGATCAAATGGTTAAGTTAACTCAGAGTCTTGTCCCGGTACAGGAGGATGAGTCGACTAAGCGCATGAATAAGCGCGAGAGATTAGTAGAACTATTCTCAGCTGGAAAAGGTAATGAGGGTAAAACTCGATGGGATGCTTTTAATGCTCTTACAGAATATGAGACGCACCACGGACGTCAATCTCCAGAGAAGTTAGTTAGATCAATGATCAACAGTACTATGTCTAAGAGAGGCCTGGAGCTTCTTGAACAGGTAGCTTAATTATGAGACTCTTCCAAAAGTTAATAGCGAATAGGAGGAGTAAGTCTCAACTTTCTCGAGAATTAAGAGAGTTGCAAAAGAAATACGCGATACAGGTTCAAATTACACGCGAATCTCTCTTAATTATTAAGAAACTTAAAAAGCAAAAAACCCTCTTAAGATCCATAATTAAGAACTTAAACAAACAATAAAAATGCCTGAAGAAAAAGAATCAACAAGTATAAAGCACTTTCGCATATCATTAATCAAATCTCTCTTTAGAATTCTAGGGTGTGGGTTATGTATTATCTTTACTGATAATACCATCGCTATTACGGCTCTGGCTATTTCTTTCCTATTTGCTGAGGTATTAGGTATCGCAGAGGAACTCTGATATAATTAATTTATGAAACACGATATTGTATTCAAGACAAAAGAAGCGTACATTGCAGCCAGAACTATTCTTACTCACCATTTTTCTTGTCGTTTTAACGACTTAGATGATTATAGGATTGAGTTTTTCTTAGAAGGTAGACGCAATACAGCTAAGAAAATGCTGCTCGATGTATGTGCAGTTGAGGATTCTGAAATGGAGTACGTTACAGGTTGATTTTCAAACGTATGACATTAAAATATATGTATGTATAACCCTTTAGCTGACTCACATAAGAGTACTGTCTATAAAAAGCTTAAGTCTGTTAAGCCTGATAAGGATGTAGTTGCATTTACAGCAGGTAACTTTGATATTATTCATCCTGGTTATACAGCTACCTTTGAAGAGGCTAAGAGACATTGTGATAAGTTCATTGTCTTCTTGCATGGTGATCCTTCTGCTACTCGCAATACTAAGTATAAGCCTGTAGTACCTTATTATGACCGTTACAAGATGCTCATGTCTATTAGGCATATTGATGAGGTCTATATGTATCAGACAGAGGATGAACTCTTACATCTTATGAAGACCTTTGATCTTGATGTGCGCATCTTAGGAGAGGATTACCTTAATAAGGACTTTACTGGAGGTGATCTTGGTCATGAGGTTATTTATACTACACGTTCACATGAGTGGAGTACTACTAAGTTTAAGAATCGTATTACAGCAATGACTATGATTCAGAATGAGAAGCTGCGTGATAGGGTATTAGCTTTACTCAATGATGAAGATACTTGTGAGGACATACTCATTGGAGACTTTACACAGTTAGAAAGATAAAAGGAACTCTACTAAAATAAGATATGAAGAAAATTGCATTAGCCGTAATTACAATTACTATTGCAGGATTATACGTAATGTATAATGGAAAGACGCAAGAAGGTACGACAGAAATTGAAGAAAAGGAGATTCCTGAGATTGATTTCGAACCAAAATTAGAAGAACCGCCTGATAATATCAATATTCCTAAATCTGAAGATACACCTATGTTGATACTACCTCCTGTGATAGTTTATCCTCAGGACGATCCCCTATTAGCACTTTCTTCAAGTAAGGTAATACCTATGCGATGGTTCGGTTCGCGAATGCCAGATATGCCTGAGATTGATTGGCATCGATATATGCTTGATGGGGTAATGTATTTTGAGGGGTACTATAAACAGAAATATTACTGTGCTGGTGGTCAGGCGACAATAGGTTACGGTTGTACAAACCCTAGAATTGTTTCTAAAGGATACGTTAGTAGAAGTTATGCTAAAGAGGTTCTTAGTAAAGAGCTTGCAACAGCGAGAGACCAAGTTCTCCGGGTGGTATCAGTGGATTTAAACATCCATCAATTGAATGCTCTAACTAGCTTTACATTTAACTGTGGATTGAGTAATTTAAAGAGGTTAGTGGACCAGCCGGGAAGGTTAAATGATGGAAATTACTCTAGTGTAGAGGTAATACTTCCTAAATATCGAAAAGCGGGAGGGTATGTACGTAAGGGTTTGGAGAGAAGGAGGAATTGGGAGCTTAAAATGTGGAGAGGTGAGAGGGATTCTAATTTATTTTAGGAACATTAATATAATTAGACATGCGAAATAAAAGGATTAAGGATAGAATATTCTTTGAGAATGTGGTGTTTATATCAATGACGTTATACTTTGTAAGCATCATCGCTATTGGTCTTTGGGATATTATAAAAGATTTCCTCTAAATACATGTATGAACTTAATAAAATTCCTAAAACATATCTTAATTAGAGAGAAACCAGGAAATAGAGAAGTTATTAACGGTGCTATTATTACAAGAGATAACAGACAAAATATTATTAAAAAAGAGTATACAGGTGGGTTAGTGATTAGGTACACTTACGATATTCTAAATAGAGAACGGGAAATGCATACTTCAGAAGGTTATAAAGAAATAACAAATTATTATTACTCTTCAAAAAATAAAAAGGAAGTAACTTACTACTATAAAAGAAAAGTATGGATTGATTATATTTCTTTAGATGGTACAATTATAACAGAATATAAAACTAAAAAATAAAAATATGAAAAACCAACTATACACTATTATTTTACCGATAGCGATTATTATTTTATCTCTTATCATTACAGCATGTACATGAAGTACTTGCTAAATCTCAGTTGAGATAAATAATAACATGAGAATACTACTTTTACTTTTAACATGTTGCTTGATAAGCTGTGAGGGAGGGTATAGTTCATACACATACCAATCAGTACCTTCTACAACAGTGAGAACTTACAGAAGCTACACTCCTACATACCACTACTATAATACAAGAACATATTACCCTCCTGTTTATAGGTATTATTATAGAGCTCCCCGTATCTACACTTCAGTAAGAGCGAGAAGCTACAGGAGATGCCCTTAGGAACTCTCGTATAATTAGGTATGACCCAAGAACTACTAATCTACACAGTTGTACTCTTAGAACTAATCATTTTGATTACAATCTACAGACGGTAGGAACTTTTATAAAATTATATTATGCAAGACTCGATGGGAACGAAATACTTAAGAATGAGAACGAAAGAAGAGGAAGATCTCGGAAGGGCTATTGAATTAGCCTATGATTCTACTCAACTTACAAGAGGTTGTAGTGATGTAGAGATTATGAGAAGATTGGATGAATATGATCTCTTAGTAGATAAGCTTGTTAACTTAACAAATGGAAAGCTAAGTGCTTTCTTTACTGATCCTATGCAAGCAGAAGATTATAAAGCTCTCTTAGGAAAGTCAGTAAATGGAATGACTTATAATGAAATGGCAGAAGAAATGGGAGCTACTTTTATTGATGGTCTCTGCGGAGAAAAGAAGTAAAGGAACTCTTTTATAATAAGTTTGTCAAGTGAGTATAAACACGGTTAAGCGATAGAATAAGACTTTAAATAATGAACTGTCGTGGGAGTAAGGGAGCCCTCAGAGAAAGACCCTAAACTTTAGGAAAACACAAAATAAAATACGGCCCGGTCATCTAATTGGGAAGACCTTCTATATATACCCAAATCAGTGAATGGTACCAGTTTGCTGTGATGCGCGCTTCGAAGCGTCTATAGAAGGAATGCAGGTTCAACTCCTGCTCGAGCCTGCTCCTAGCAAATAACGAGGCGTCAAAATCTTCACGCCTACAACCCGAAAGGGAGAGGCTAGGTGGGAGTATATAAGATATGAAAACTTACAAGCGAACAACTAAGCCTAAATTTAAAAACAGAGGTGAAATAGTTTTAAGAATCTCAGAGTTAGCGGAAGAGATAAGAGGTGGAGAAGAGAATAGGCTTGAGGAATATAATAAGGTTGTTAAGGAGTATGCTGATATTACTCGACAACAAGCTCCAGCAGAAGAGACCGACCCTATAATGTGGGATCAATTATGTGAGGATTGGGGACAAGTCCCTACAGAGACAATACAATATGGAGGAAAGAGAGCGATGAATTACATAGAGATGACTAAATTTATGAGAGGTTATTGGAGGTAGATAAAGGAACTCCAGTATAATAAGAGTAGAACATTTACAATAACATAATATAATAAACCAAATGATAACTAATAAAAATAAATCCCAAATCTTTTTCGTATCATCACTAGTATCTGTACTAGCTTCAATTTATCTGTATACTAATGTCGATTTATGGCATGGTATATTTGTCGGGTTATGGGCTCCTACTCTAATGGGTCTATCCAACAGATATAGTATTAAGGATGTAGGATAAGGAACTCCGATATAATTAGGTATGAAAGAGATGGAAAATGATGTTAAGCAGCTAGAAGAGGAAGTAAGTTCTCTTGTTGATCAGGTTATTGCTCTTAAAGCAGAGTTAGAGTCTCATGAGAGTCTCATTGTTAAAAAGGAGAAGACCATTGCTGAGATTCAGGAAGTGCGTTGGGCTCAAGACCAGACTATTGCTGAACTTCATGCATGGAGCAAGAAACTAGAAGAAGATCAAGTCAAGAAGGATAAGATCATCGCTGAAATGCATGGAGTATTAGTAGCAGCAACACCAATAGAATCAGGATTTAGTAAGTAAGATATGAACCCAGAAGCATTTTTTAAGAAGTTATTTATTTTTGCAGTAGTTGTAATTGTATTCATGCAGTTTAATGTAAGCAGTAATACTACAGAAGTTCCTAAGATAGAGGAAGAAACCTTCTACGTTATTGACGCATCCTATATCGATCATTCAGGTAAATATGAAGATTGTGTTGAGTATGCTTATAGCTACAAAGATCATCACGACTATGTCGTGGTATCTGCTAAGAATCTAAAAAGAGACGCTGCAAAGTAAAGTAACTCTTATATAATAAGCGAGCTTACTTAACGATGAGTAGTAAAATTAAAGGTAGATTGGCATGATGAGTGAAGCTTCCTATTAATAATGTTGGTGGTAAAGTAGTTAAAGATAACGAAACGTATTTACTAAGAGATAATAACCATCTTAAAAACTTAGTAGTTAGTAGTACACTCTTATTACCTGATAAAGAAACGAGAGGTCATAGTCATGAAGGACAAGAAGAAGTTTATTTCTTCCAATATGGATATGGGGAGATGACTTTAGGAGATGAAACGTTTCCGGTTGCAGGAGGAGAAATGGTTTTAATTCCTAATGGAGAGTTTCATAAAGTAAAGAATACATGGAAGCATCCACTTTACTTTGTTTGTGTATTTGACGGTAAGAGATATAATGAAACAAATGGTTAAATCGCGTTATGGAGCTTATAGGCTCTTCTTTTATGAAGATTCTAAATGGTTTGTTGATCTTAAAGAAACTCACTTTGTTAGATTTACAGGAGGGGATGATGGAATAGAGGCAATTGATCCTGAGGGTGGTCCATATATCGCTGTAGGAGATAAGCTTAATAGTATATCATCCTTCCTTCCTGATACAACAATCTCTAAGCTTAAGAGAGTTAAACCTGGAGTCTACCAATTGACATAGGGAACTCTCGTATAATTAGGTATGGAAGAAACAATCAGAACGTTAGCTGATACTTTAGATCAACTTAGAACTCAACGCGGAGAAGAATTCTTTAATCATAAACGCGCTGCTAATCAAGCAAGTATGGCTTGTAATATTACGCGGGAGATACAATCAGAGCTTAAGAGGCTAGAAGAAGAATGCGATTTATTCGATCGTTGGAAAGAATATACTAAAGTAAAGGTATGAAAGAAGAAGATATGATTTGCTATCCATATGCTTGGGGCCGACTTGATGCTAGTCTCTATAACGTCGCTCATAATATTGAGATGGAGTGTATTAAAGAAGGAATTGAGGTTGATGATAGAGTGTTTATTATGCTTGATAAGAAATTAAAAGCTCTCCAAAAGGTAGCTGTTGAAGAATCTTACGATAAGCACTAAATAATAGTATATGAAGAAAGCATTATTATCGCTTATAACCTCTATATGCTTGACAACAGCAGTAGTAGGAGAAACTAAGTATGTTTCAATAATGTCTGGAGTATCGATAGGCGATTGTAGAGTACATGTCTGGGAGACATTAACAAATACATTTAAAGCATATCATATACGTATCAAAAAGGGAGAAGATCCTAAGCCTATTAGATGGGCAAATATTTCAAGCTATGTGATTGTAACGTTTACATCTAAAAATGATAATATCACAAGATCACAAGTAGAGAAAGCAGTTAAGGCACCCTCCAAATCAGGTAAGCTCTATCTTGTATGGAAGTTAGAGAGAGAAGGGGAAAAGGAACTCTAATACAATTAGGTATGAGCGAGAAACTCAACTTCGATGAAGCTTTAGAAGTGGCATTAGATTACGCATTTTTATTTTATAATGACCGACAAGATATTATTCAAGTTACTAAAGACAAACTGATTGATAATATTGGTCGAGAGAATAAAGAGTTGACAGTAGAGGAAGCTGATAAGGTGAGACAAAAGGTAGAAAAGTACTTAGGTAAACAGAAAAATTAGTTATGAGTATAAGTTTAAAAGATAGCGCGCTATATGATATTCTATTAGAGGTTTGTGAGGAGCTTGGATATGATCAATACATGCCTGAGCCCGGAAGCTTACTAGAATCTACAGATGGAAAGCGTATGACTGCATGGGCTACAGCCTTCAAGACAGCAGAACCTTTTACTAGAGGAGGTAATATTAAGACATATATTAAGGAGAGTATTGAGAGTACACTTAAGAAGAGTCAAAAGTGTAGCTTCTATCCATATTCAATCCTCAAATCAGATAACGATACTAGACTAATCCTTCGAGGAGCTATACAACAAGAAGGGTATGTATCTAATATGAAGAGTAGTGATAGAGAGTCTATTAAGTCTATTCTCGATAAGGTTGAAAGTAAAAAACTATTCAGGAGTCCTCCCATCGACTAGGAACTCCATTATAATTAGGTATGAAGGAGAAAGAATTAACTTCTAATGAGCAGACGGCTTACGTTTTTGCTGCTAGATACACTCATAACAGACAAACGGGTGGAACGTTAGCAGTAGTTAAAGCCCTTGCTCTCGTATGGGACAGACTAAGCTATAGTACGAGAATGCAGATAGAGAAAGAGGCTTATTATGAAGCAACTGCAAATCGCGAAGATTGGAATAATTTTTTTCATTGGGAGGATGAGCTTCCAAAAGATCTCAAATATTAGGGAACTCAGATATAATAAGATATGCACGAAAGTACAACTGAAAAGATAATGAAGAATTTTTTAATTTTAGTACTAACAATAGTAGGCATCTGTTTACTATGCGATGTATTCGATAGCGTACTTGATCTAATCAATCGTTAAAGGGAACTCCACTATAATTAGGTATGAACGAACAATGCTCATCTCAGACTAAATGGGAGTTTTACACTTTCAATCAACTGGCAGAGATTGCAGAAGATGATGATACCGTTATTAACAACTTCGATGATCTTAAGGCTTATCTAGAGAGTAGAAGTAATGAGCTTGAATACAAATATCTCGGAAATGATCAGTTTGATGTTCTATTCGCGTAAGGAACTCTAATATAATTAGGTATGATCGAAAAGAAAGTGACCATCAAATTTACTGGAGAAGAGCTTGAGAGGCTTGAAAAGAAGTATGAATGTAATAGAGAGGTTCTTAACCTTGCAATTGATTATGCATTTGCGCAATTTGAAGCTAATATCGAATTCGAACTACACGATGAGGTAGAGGATGCTGCCCGTGATTGTAAAGAGAGTGTGAAGGTTGGGTAAGGAACTCAGATATAATAAGAGTATGGAAGATAAGAACTATTTAAATATGAGACACGGAGGTCCGTGGGATAGAGGCAGCGCTGATGCTTACTACAAACGTCCCTTCAAGCCTCATTACTTTACAGGTGATACATATAACTCAGACCTTATCAAAGAGAAAGATATGTCTGAAAAGCAATTAGAAGACTATAAGGTAGGATACGGAAAGTATTCATGGATTCCAGTATCGCACGTGGGAGAATAAGGAACTCTAATATAATTAGGTATGAAAGAAGAAAATATGATTTGCTACCCCTATGCATGGGGCCGACTTGATGCTGCTCTTTATAACGTCGCTCTTAATCTCGAGATGGAGTGTATTAAAGAAGGTATTGAAGTTGATGATAGGGTGTTTACCATGCTTTCAGATAGACTCAAAGCTCTTCAAAAGGTATCTGTTGAAGAATCTTACGACAAGCATTAAGGAACTCAGATATAATTAGGTATGAGCAAAGAAAAACCAAACATCCAGACAATCCAATCAGCTTTAGAAGAGGTTCTGAATGCTAATGATTACAGAGAAGGAACGAAGAAAGCTGCAATCTGCGAAACCTCTTTCATTCAAGGAGCAATTACAGCAGATCCATCGCTAATCAATAACTGCCCTATCCTCTCAATCTGCCTTATGAGCGGTCGTTCAATCCTCTCGGTAGGTCAATAGGGAACTCTGATATAATTAGGTATGAGCAGAAAAGAAATTCAAGACCTCGCCGAACAGATCGCTACTCTTAATGTGGAAATGAAAGACAAAGATCTAAGCGATCATGAAGCTCGCGCACAAAAATACGACGATCTAGTAGATAAGCTCGTAGTACTTACAAAAGGAGAAGCCAATGCTCAATATACTGACCCTATTCTATGTGATGACTATAGTGCATTAACCGGTAAGGTAAGTAGTGGTCTAACCTATAATGAACTATGCGAACGAGTAGGCTCATATGCCTTCGGAAACTAAGGAGAGAGTATGAAAAGTAATAAATGGATTCACGATCACAATAAAGATATCAAACGTAGGAGACGTAGGTTGACAAGCGCTATCGCTATAGGAGCATTAGCATGTGGACTACTAAGATTACTATGGAAATAACCAAAAACCTATAGTAAATACTCAAAAACGAAAGGAAATAAAGAAAATGCCATTAGATGCAGTATTAGATCACGGAGTAATTATACTAGTAGTAGTTGTAGTAACAATACTAGTTCTAAAGGTAAATCCTTAGAAAACCTTACAATATCAATAGATAACACAAGTAAATAACAATATGAGAACACTTATCAATATACTAGCCGACATCGTACGAGGATCGAAATATAGGAATACATACGAATATAAAGAAAAAGGTATCAATCAACCAAGATATACCGTCGAAGAAGATGAATATGGTTATAAGCATTATAAGAAAGATGGTTTAACTCATAAGCTCTCTGGACCAGCAATCATCTATAGATCAGGTACCGTTAAATACTTCATTGAAGGGGTAGAGCTATCAGAAGCAGATCACTCAGAACACTACCTTAATAGCACAGGCCTATAGATATCCATGATGGAATAATTTGCATGTTATTATTATTACTTTACTCTACTTACTATATTATGTCTAATAGAGGCTTGGTGGCGGAATTGGTAGACGCTGTGGACTTAAAATCCATTGATCCTCGATCGTGCGGGTTCGATCCCCGCCCAAGCTACCATCTTTTAATGCGCTTGTAGCTCAGTGGTTAGAGCAGGGGTCTCATAAACCCTTGGTCGCTGGTTCGAGTCCAGCCGAGCGCACCAAAAGGAACTCCAATATAATAATAGAAGAAAATGTACGATCTAATACTAGTAACGACAGCAACAGCCATATTTATATCTCTAGTAATGATGGCAGAGAAGGAGCAATAAGGAACCCTGATATAATTAGGTATGAAAGTGATTAAGGTAGATATTAAAGAAGTTACAGAGATGCGACCTGGATTTGATCTAGTCGAATATGAGAGCGGTACAGATCCATCTGATGGTTACGTACTATATGGATTTGATGAAGTTGGTATGTTTTGTAGGAATCCAGAATATGCTTTTGTTGGGTTAGCCGAATAGATTATGACTACACTTATTATTCAGCTTCTTATAAGCTTAAGCATATCATCACTCATTGTCTTTTTACTTACTCTATGGTTAACTAAGCGTAGCCTAATGAAACGACAAGTATATCTAGAGTCTTTCCTAGAGGTTATACCACCAGATGCCACATCACATTCTAATAGTAATGTTGTAGAACCTAAGAAGGCCACTTTCCCCATGGCCAACTCCCGAAAGGAACTCTAATATAATTAGGTATGCCAAAGACAGACTATGACAAATTCATTGAAGAGCGTAACGCCGCTACCCTACTAAGAGATGAGCTCTGCTGGTTAGTAGGCTTCACAGCGAATGATCCAGATCTACGAGTCGTCAACGAGAGGCTCGAGAAGGCTTTAAAAGAGCATGACGCTAAACGCTGCCAGAGCTGGCTTTAGGAACTCTAATATAATTAGGTATGAAAGAAATTGAAAAAGGAGATTGGATTTATGTTGAGTGTAAAGATAAGGATGGAGATGTATATAGTGAGGAAGGTAGTGTTGTGAGTATTGATGATGATGAGATTAATATGTTTGATGGTAAAGAGGGTTGGAGTGTAAAGAGAGAAGAGATTGTAAGTGTAGTTCCTTTTTAGGAGGGAGAGGTTAAAAAGGAAATCTAATATAATAAGGTATGAGCGATAAAGATATTTGGAAGTTGTTAGAGGAGGCTCAAGAGTTAGCTCCCTCTCAAGAGATTAAGGATGCTATTGCAAATGTGATTGACCGGCTTTAAAAAGGAACTATAATATAATAAGGTATGAGCGAAAAAGAATTGGAGAAGGTTGTTAAGGATTGGCTTAAGAAGGAATGGCCTGATTTTAAGAAGGTGCATATGGAAGGTAATGAAGAAGAGTGGGATGAAGAAGGTGGATTGGATATGTTTAAAGAAGTGATGTGTGGTTATTTGAGTGATATGGTTGTTGACGTATGGGCTGAACTTTAGGAACATTAATACAATAAGAGTATGAGAGATAAGAAAGAAGCTGAAGAAGCAATTGAGAAGGTGCGGAATGCTATTGAAGAGTTAGCTGAAATGGTATTTGATGAAGAGGGGACTGATTTGGTAGAAGAGTTTTTTGAAGAAGGTTTGGTGTAAGGAACTCCGATATAATTAGGTATGAAAGAAAGTAAGATGAAAGTTGAAATAATTGGAAGAGATTGGAAGGAAACTATTAAAGATGTTTTGCCAGAATACTTGAGAAAGACTGAACAGTTTGGTGGTGAGTATGAAGAGCGAGAGATTCCTATTGATGATGGCTATTACCTTTTCATTTCTGATTCTAAAGATATTTGGAAGTTGGATAGAGATGAATTGATTGAGTTGTGGGAAGAGTCTGTAATGGCTGAAGAGGAAGAAGAGATGAGTGTGTAAGGAACTCTAATATAATAAGGTATGGACATTGAAGAAGCTGTTGAAGCGATTAAAGAAGAGTGGGATGAGGATGGTATTGAATATACTGAAGAAGAGGTAAGGGCGCATGCTGTAGAGAATATGAGAGACTTGATTAAGGAACTCTAATATAATTAGGTATGGAAAGAAAGATGATTGTTAAGTTGTTTTCAAAAGGAGGCGCGCTGCTCTTCTCACATGAGACTAAAGGTGTTTCTAGTCTAGAGGTTGGAGTGGAGTTAGCTGAGAAGCCCTTCTTCTCAAAACATATTGATGAGTGGGGCTGCAATATGATCGTAAGCCCTCGATAGGAACACCGATATAATATAGTTATGAAGACAAGCACTTATAAAGCCATCGCCTACGAACACTCTAATGGTAGTAAAGGCTACCATATGGGTACTGGAGTTGCATTCAGTAACTCTATTAAGAAGGCTATTAAGGCTGCTAAGCATAGAGCATATGGCTCTCTTAGTGATGAAGAGTGTAAGGCTAATGATTGTGGAGTATCGATACTAGCTACAGTAGAGGTCTTCAGAGGAGTAGAGAAGGTCTTCTTCCAATCGTATTAAGAACTCTGATATAATTAGGTATGACAAAATTAGAAGAGATGATGGAAGCACATGAGGACGCTATCAAGATGTCTAAAGAATGGAACTGCTCTTATGATGAGGCATTTAGAAAGGTATGGGATTGTGTCTGGTATGACGATGAAGGAGAGGTTAGAGACAGACCATCAGAGAGAAAGCCGGTCACTCTCTTGACCCCCGCAAGCTGAGAGAGCCCCGCGCCTCTAGAGAACCCCCCTCTCTAGAGACCCGTTGCGCTCCAGATTGTTATTATATAGGTTTGCGGAAAACGGGTTAAGCACCCATGGCTCCAACAAAAATTTTCGAGCGCGGAAAACGGAGTCTCTATATAACCGGGATTAAATACTCTAGTGACTGAATTTGAGATCGTATCGCTACTTTGGGTATCCTCCGTATGTATTATAGCTCTAGTATATCTATATAGAGAATTCTAAGACAGCGCCGCAGGCACAAATATTCATACACTATAGAGACTCTGGATATTCCGGTACTCTGGTTATCTAAGTATCTAGTATATCTAATATATCACAATGAATGTTTAAACATATATTTGTGAAATTTAGAGTGTTTAGAATAAATATTAATATGGATTAAGAGATGATTTAGTATATACTAGAGAGTCTCTGATCTCTCTATTATGACTGATTATATAATTAACCATGTTATTCCGACTGTAGAAGCTATTAGCTACTTTGCTGCTACCATACTGTTGAGTATTATAGTGATTCGGAATACTTAGCGGCGGATTTTTTTGCTCCTACGGAGATATATTTTTTACTTGCCTTCGGCATATGTGCTGCTATACTAAATAGTAGTATATGTCCGTGCTCGAGCGCCAATTTGAGCACCCTACCCGAAGGACAATGAATAGCCGTTATATTTGAGTCGTGCCTTATGTAGCGGCTATTCTCTTGTATTATTATATAGTTGTTATAAATAAAGATATGTCTGTAACAAAGGAAGTGACAACCGCGGTACCATCTATATCAGGTGGTAAGGTGGTTTCGTGGGAGGTAGGTATAACATACACAAACGGAGTATCTGGTGATGAGCAATACTACACATATGATTACTTTAATAATGTACAAAGTGATGATGATACATATGGGTTTGGTTTATCAGCTGAGAGTGATTGGAATACACAATCACAGCTACTAGCACTATGCCCGGTAACCTCATGGGATAGTATGTTTGAATCGCAACTTGAATATATATTCAATCCACCGGTAGTGCCCGTACCAGATACATCTTACGTTATACCCTCTACAGACTAATGGAACCTTTTTGTTATAACGCAACTGTAGTACGAGTAGTGGATGGTGATACTATTCGATTGGATATTGATCTTGGATTTGATGTTGTTCTCAGTAATCAGAGCGTACGTCTATATAGAGTAGATACTCCGGAGTGTAGAACTAGAGACCTTAAGGAGAAGGCTGCTGGCTTGTTGTCTAAGAGTGTTGTTAAGGGATTCGTAGATCAAGGTTCAAAAGTAATTATTAAGACCTATCTCGATACTAAAGGTAAGTTCGGCAGGATCTTAGGTACTATAGTGGATGAGAAGGGTGTTAATATAAATGAATATCTTATTGACAATGCTTATGCAGTTGAATACTATGGTCAATCAAAAGATGATGTTAAATCTATACACGAAGAAAATTATCAATTATTAGTTGAACGTGGCGAGTTAGAAGCTATTATATAGATATGAGAATTACTAATCAACGTAAAGAGCGCAAAACTAAGCGTCGAAAGGGTATTGTTGCCAAGACAAAAAGCTCTAAGCATAAGCATTCTAAAAATTATAAGAAGCGCTATAGAGGTCAAGGTAAGACGCGATAAAAAAAGCCGAGCTTAAGCTCGGCTTTGTGTTATTTAGAATAATAAAATTTTCTCTCTAAGTCTCTATATCTTTTATCTGAATGCCATATTTCCTCTTGCTGAGGAGTATACTGACCTTCTTTAGTCTGTACTGTCACCTCCGGGGTCAATACTATTGTAGAAGGTTGATATATGTTTAATGTACTGTTTTTCAGCGAGGAGCTGGGACTGCAAGAGGTCAGCGCGCTCAGTAGCAGCAGCGCTCCGCTTGTTACGTAAACTTTCAATTTCATTTATAATATCTTGTTGTTTATTTCTTGATTCCTGAGTAATATTATAGTAGAATGCTTTATTGCGCAATTGCAAATAAGCACTTAATGCTGTTAGAGCAGTTTTAACTAAACCTAACACCCTACTTTACTTCTTAGCTTTCTTAGCAGCTTCTTTAGCAGCGGCTTTCTCTTTAGCCTTACCAATATTAAGCGCTAGTACTTCAATAACCTTATATACTTTGCCTAAAAATGAACCTTCCTTAGGAGTAGGTGTAAGAGCTGTAATAGATGATGCGAGAACGACAGCTGCTGCTGCTACTCCGAACCATGGCTGATCTTGTACAAATTGTATAATAAATTCCATAACAATAATATTTAGGCTAGACAGCTTGAGTTCTAATAAAATTACATAAATATCAATATGTCCACTAAAGAAATCACCAAGAAGATTCAAGCTGGTGTAGGAGTGACTGCAGATGGCATTTACGGTCCTAACACTGCATTAGCTATTATTAAAAGCTTAAAATTATCGGAAAAGGAACTAACAAAGTTTATTCAGGAAAAGGTTGGTTCCTTACCTGACGGTCTATATGGTAAAAATACTGGTAAGAGTATATTAGATAGCTTAGGGTTAGGAACAAAAGAAAAGGAACAAGTTAGTGTTCCTTCTGCTATAGTTAATGGAAAGTATCCAGAAGTATATAAAGCATCACCAAATGTTAGTTCCTCGAGAATAGTTCCGGAAGGAGTAGTTCTTCATCACTCATCTGGTTCCTATAATGGTTCCGTAAGTTGGATCTTGCAAGATAAATCAAACGTTTCATATCATTGTATTATTGATAAAGATGGAAGCCGCACATCATTTGCAGAAGATGACCGTCGTTGTTGGCACGCTGGTAAGTCTCGATTTAAAGGACGTGGTGGTTGTAATGGATTTTTACTAGGGTTGGCATTTTCTGGTAATACAAAAACGAGAGAGCTTACTGAAGATGAAATAGCTTCTGCTGTTGAATGGTTGTTACCACGTTTTGACAAATGGGATTGGCCAACAGATTTATCTACAGTTACGACACATAAAGAAATATCACCAGGTCGTAAAGATGACGTTGATTCTCGAGCAGAACAAGCTATACTTAAAGCACTTAAAGCAGCATTATAATTATGATTAAAAAAGAAGGAGAAAATATTGTACGTGTTTGTTGCGGTCGTAAAGGCTGCCCAACAGTTGAAAAACTTGATGAAGAGAATTATAAGGTCACTGATGATGACGGTAATTCTATCATTGTGAAGAAAGAAGAGCTATCGTTAATGGGGGATGCTGTGCAGACCATCAACGAGGATCAACAACTACTAAATGGGTAATGGCTGACGTAGAAGCAAAAAATGCTGAAAACGTAGAAGGTAAGTTTTATGTTGACGAAGATTGTATAGATTGCGATCTTTGCCGTGAACATGCACCAGATAACTTTCAACGAGATGATGATGAAGGGTATTCTTACGTATATAAACAACCAGAAAATGAAGAAGAGTATGCTCTTTGTCAGGATGCGTTAGACAGTTGCCCAGTTGAAGCTATTGGTGATGACGGATAGCTTACTCTTATTTACATTTGCATCATATGGATTGTGTCATATTCTAATGTATGGTACAATCCTTAATAAACCTCGTAAATGGTTAACGAGTCGATACAGTATAATCGACGAATTACTATCCTGTGCTCTTTGTACAGGTTTTTGGTGTGGTTTAATAATAAAACCTAATATTATATTTGGGTTATATAGCGCAGCTACCTGTTATATAATACATATCATCACTGGTCTATTGTTAGATAAATCTACTGATCAGTAATAAACTTCTTTAATGAAGCCATTTGATGTACAGCATAGTCCATTCCAGAGCTATTAGCTTCATCTATCATTTCATCTATCTTAGTTAGTATATCAACTTTGCTTATATGACCATCTTTTGGCTTTTCTTCATCTGATACAGGAGATGTGGTAGTGGGTATTTGATTAGAAGAGTATACATTAGATCCAGCATCACCAGGAACACCCATTGGTAGGTCACCTTTACGTAGAGATGGTGATCCTTGTTGAGCTGCTTGTTGACCACCGGCCATACGAGGAGTGTATTGACTACCATACTCTAATAGATACTTTTCGTAAATTATATTAAGATTGTTAAAGTCTTCCTCAAACCGATTCATGTAAATATTTAATGGAAAAGTATAAAATAGCCCTTATAATAGGGTATGGAAAAACGTAAAGTAGATTACGAAACTATAGATTTTCTTTCACGAGCTTTAGCTTTTAGATTTAAATTAAATGGACGTGAATTTTCGCATGTTATCGGCATCTCTAGAGGAGGTCTACTACCAGCAAAAATTATTAGTTATATTTTAGATGCGCAGTTTCTTAGCTATGGTGTTAGCTCATATGAGGAAACAATGCAAACTGACAGTATGAATGTATCGCAAGAAATTGACTTTGATAAATTTCCGAAAGATTCACGCATTCTAATCGTAGATGATAAATGCGATACTGGAAAAACTATCGATCATATTAAAGGAGTTATAGGAGATAGGTTTAATTATGTTAGGTATGCAACAGTGTTCGCAGAGAAAAGAGCTACCAAAAAGGTAGATCATTACGGTGTTTTACTTTCTGACCATACATGGATTGATTTTCCTTGGGAATAGATTATATTATATATGATGACTTCTAGGAAAATAACCTGCTTAGTATCGGGTAAGAGCTATACTTTTTCTAAAGACTACTATGATAAAAAGGTAGTTGAATATGGAGATGAAGATAGTATCAAGAAATACTTTATAACTCGCAAAGTAAAAACATATCTTAATAAAGGATATTCTATAAACGATATAAGAAATATTCTCGGAGTTACAGATGAAGATTTACCAGACCAAGATTCAGAAGAGATTAGAGCGATGATCGAATATCATAGTATTAGAAATAAAGGAAAAAATAAACGCGTGTCAAATACTTTAAACTTTGCTACACTTAAATCTGATCCTGACGTGACTGCGTTTATAAATACTATCGCCAAGTATGAAAAGTAATACAATTAACACTGCTATTTTAAATAATAGATTGGGTCTCTTAGAGACAGGTACGTTCGGAACAAAAAGTGTTGTTAATTCTATTCTTTCTTAAGATAGACTGACAGTTACTAATTTAGCTAAAGTAGAACTCGTTTAGATGTCTATCTTCGTAGAACAACTCTCTCGCAAACCCAACTTATATCCGTGGACCGAACAATTCATTGAGGCAATGCACAATGGATTCTGGACTGATAAAGAATTTTCTTTTAAGTCTGACGTTCAGCAATACAAAACAGAACTTACGCAACAGGAGCAAGATATTGTCGCTCGTACGTTATCTGCAATAGGTCAGATTGAAGTTGCTGTTAAAACCTTCTGGGCCAAGTTAGGTGAAAACTTACCACACCCTGCATTACAAGATCTTGGATACGTAATGGCTAATACAGAAGTCATTCATAACAATGCCTATGAACGTCTATTATCTGTACTTGATATGGAAGATATCTTTGAGCAGAATCTTAAACTTGACTTTATTGAAGGTCGTGTAAAGTATTTGCGCAAATATACACACAAGTTTTATAAAGACTCTAAAAAGCAATATTTATATGCTCTAATCCTATTTACTTTATTTGTTGAGAACGTATCTCTCTTTTCACAGTTTTATGTTATTAATTGGTTCGCCCGTTATAAGAACGTACTTAAAGATACTGATCAACAGGTTAAGTATACTCGGAATGAGGAGAATATTCACGCTCTTGTTGGTATGAAGATTATTAATACTATTCGTGAAGAAAGTCCTGAATTGTTTGATGATGAGCTTGAAGAACGAATTGCGCAAGAAGCGATATGTGCTTATAAAGCAGAAGGAAAAATAGTGGATTGGATGATTAATGGCATACAAGAAGATAATTTATCTGCTCCTATTGTCAAAGAGTTTATCAAGAATAGAATTAATAATTCCTTAGAACAAATAGGATTTAAAACTGTTTTCAACATTGATAATAGTTTAATAGAGCCTACAATGTGGTTCGAAGAAGAGCTTCTTGGCAACAATATGACTGACTTTTTTCATTCACGCCCTGTTGAATATTCTAAGAAGAATCAATCTTTCGATGAAGCAGATATATTTTAGATAAAATGAACAATCCATACTGGTTAAACGACGACTCAAGACAATTCTTACAACGCGGATACCTACTTGAAGGTGAAACTGCAGAATCTCGTATAGAGGATATTGCTAAGAAAGCAGAAGGATATTTAAAGCTTGATGGATTTGCTGCAAAGTTTACGGATTATATGGAAAGAGGCTTCTTTTCTTTATCATCACCGATATGGTCTAATTTTGGAAGATATAGAGGATTGCCTATTTCTTGCTTTGGATCTTATATTCCAGATGATATGGAAAAGATCCTCACCAAAATATCAGAAGTAGGTACAATGTCAAAAGTAGGTGGTGGTACATCTGCATATTTTGGAGATGTGCGTCATCGAGGCGCGCCTATTTCTACAGGTGGAGCAGCAACAGGTGTTCATCCTCAACTATGTGTATTCGACTCATTAACTAATTACGTGTCTCAAAGTAATGTCCGTCGCGGATCCTTTGCTGCATACTTACCAGTCGATCATCCAGATATTCATGAGTTTCTCCATATACGTAGTGAAGGGGATGCTATCCAAGACTTATCTATTGGTGTTACAGTTACTGATGAATGGATGGAAAGTATGATTGCAGGTGATAAAGACAAACGATCATTATGGGGTAAAATTATTAAGAAGAGATACGAATCTGGATATCCTTATATCTTCTTTACAGATAATGTAAACAATAATGCTCCACAAGTATACAAGGACAATAAAAAGCGTATATATGCTTCTAACCTATGTACTGAGATCTTTTTATCTACAGATGAAAAAGAATCGTTTGTATGTGATTTATCCTCGTTGAATCTTGCAAAGTGGGATGAGATTATTGAGACTGATGCAATTGAAACTTTGACCTTCTTCCTAGATGCCGTCATGACAGAGTTTATTAATAAAACTGCTGGTGTTGTACATATGGAAGCTCCTCATAATTTTGCCTGGTCGCAGCGTGCGATCGGCATTGGTGTACTAGGCTGGCATTCATACTTACAGCAGAAAATGATTGCATTTGAATCAATGGAAGCTAAGATGAATAATAGCTCTATTTGGAAAACTATTCAAGACCGTACTATTAAAGCGTCTAGAGAGATGGCTAAGCTGTATGGTGAGCCTGAACTTCTTAAAGGATATGGTTTGAGAAATACAACCCTATGCGCTATTGCCCCAACAACATCTTCTAGCTTTATTCTCGGACAGGTAAGCCCTTCTATAGAGCCTCTCAATAGCAATTACTTTACAAAGGATCTAGCGAAAGGTAAGTTTACATATAAAAATCCAGAACTCAAAAAACTCTTAAAGGAGCGAGAAAAGGATAATGTTGATGTATGGAAATCTATTCTAGTTAAAGGTGGAAGTGTTCAGCATTTAGATTTCCTATCACATGAAGAGAAAGCCGTATTTAAAACGTTTGGTGAGATATCTCAGAAAGAGATTCTTATTCAAGCATCACAACGTCAAAAGTATATTGATCAAGGCCAATCTATTAACTTAATGATACCACCCAAGACGCCACCAAAAGAGGTTAATGAGCTGCTTATTTTTGCCTGGGAGAATGGTATTAAATCCTTATACTATCAACGCTCAGCGAATCCTGCTCAAGAATTAGCTCGATCAATTCTTACATGTTCTTCTTGCGAAGGGTAGTATTGTTAGTATAAATATATATCTAGCATGGACAATATCTTTACTGTATTCAATACCATTATCGCCGGAGCTGTAGCTATATCAATAATTGTACTTAAGTACTATTTAAATAAAAAATGCTATGATCCGGTAACAGCGCAAAATACAGTTGACGAAAATGTAATGGCAGCTATTGAATATATTCAAGAAGAGCTAGATGCAGACAGAGTAATAATACAAGAATTTCATAATGGTGGAAAGTATTTTTCTGGTAGTTCGCAGCAGAAGTTATCTATAACATATGAAATTTGTAGAAAAGGTATTTCGTCTGTGTTTAGAAGGTTTCAAAATGTACGAGTTTCAGCTCTAAGTAATATTCTTAAACACTCTATTTCAAATCAAATTCATGTTAATTTAGATGAAGAAAAATGTGCCTATAGTTATGATTTACAAACACATGGCACAACTAATGCCGTTTTTACTATACTAAAGACGTTGACTAATAAGAATATTGGTCTATTATCTATACATTACGTTAATCGTGACAACAACAATCTTACTGAAGAACAGAAAGATTTAGTTGATAGACAAAAGCGCATTATTTCGGGATATTTAGTATCTCATAAAATCAAAATATGAATTGGAAATATAATAACACAGTGGAAGAAGAAGGTCCGGAAATAGGATCAGGTGCACTACAAGCCTTACTAGCAGCATCTTACAGCGGATCATCGGGAGGGAATTCCATTAGAACTGTTGAAAATACGATATATTTTTATGGTGATGTATCTGAAAGCAATGCTCTTGATCTTAACTCATCTCTTCACGCTGTAGATAAGAAGTTACAACTATCTAGTCAATTTTTAGATGTTAAGCCGGTTATTAACTTATATATTAACTCGTATGGAGGTTCTTTATTTGCTGGATTAGCTACTGTAGATACTATTAGACGCCTTAACGCAGAAGTTCATTCTATTATTGATGGTGCTGCTGCTTCAGCTGCTACAATCATATCAGCTTCTTGCGCAAAGCGTTCAATCGGGAAATATTCTAAAATGCTCATACATCAACTATCTGCTGGTTCTTACGGTAAATATACAGAGTTGGAAGATGATATGGAAAATAATAAGCACTTAATGGATACTATTAAAGCAATCTATAAAGAGTATACTAAAGTACCGATGAAGAAGCTCAATGAAATTCTTAAACATGATTTGTGGTTTGATTCTAAGACTTGTCTCGAGTTAGGTTTAGTTGACGAAATTATTTAAAATACTTGCAATAGTTACATAGAGTATATAAATATATTTCTATGAAAACACTAACTAACTATTATAATCCAATTATTAATCTTGAAAAGACCTTTGAAGGTTTATTCAATCAAACCCCACTATTTCACTCTTTAGAGGAAATTTATAAGACAGGTGATCAGGTTCGCTTCTCTGGAGATGATAAATGTCTCACAGTTCAAGTAGACCTACCCGGGGTTACAAAAGATAAGTTGGATTTATCAACGGATTCGGATAAGCGCGAAGTTTATATTAAAGCTACACGCCAGGTTAAGACGCAAGAAGGTCAAAGGGATCAAACATATAATAGATCTTTTAGTATCGGGCGGGAGTATGATCTTAACAAAATTAACTTTAACTATCAAGACGGGCAACTAGAGGTAACAGTTCCACGTCGTAAGAAAGAAGAGTATATACGTAAGTATTCTATCTAACCTAATATTAACCCATACAACCTCTAGAGATTTAAATCTCTAGAGGTTTTTTCTTTACAGGCAAGTCAATGCGAAATAATTAATCGCTAAATGTAAAGTATTGTCTGTTATAATTAACAACCACATGGCTAGAAAGTCTGGCGTCTTTTTACAATAACCATATTGTGATGTATTTTCTTTTCTTAACCAAAATCTTCTTGGAGCAAGATAATTTTTAAGAATAGCAACCTTTTTAGCTAAAGCATAACGGTCTATAAAGAAATGAGTTATACAAATAACAGAAAACGCAGCTAACGACGGCTCCATTATAAGAAAGGGAAGCGAGTACGTAAATGCGTGTGCAGCTGCTGCTTTGCTGCATTTCGTTTTATTAAGTGCCATCCAGTCGCTCTGAAGAAGATAGTCACCAATTAAATGGAGTATCAGTTGGAGCATTGTATTTACATATAAAATTTATGTCTTGGGCCTGATTTTGCAACTAGTTTAATAAATAAAAATGTGGAGAGTTTCTTAAAGTTAGTTACAGAGGTTGGTTTTCCAATAGCTGGTGCTATTGTATGTGGTACATTTGTATTTATTATTCTTAAATTTATACTTAGTGAGATTACTAGCGCGGTAAAAGGTCTTGGAAGTATGATTAAGTCACTAGAGAATAGAGTACAGACCATGAATAATGATATTGTCAAAATTGATACATTGGTATCACACGCTTTTGATAAGCAACCTAATTTAGATAGGTTAGCAGCTAATGAAGGTAAAGAAGACGCAAGAAAGGATTAATATGAGTGATCAAGTAGTACAATCAATAAATGAATTTGGATTTCCGATTATAGCAGCCTTTGGTTTAGGATACTTTGTATACTATACATGGAATTGGGTAGTTAAGGAAATTAAACCAGTATTGGATGAATCTACAGGTACTCTTATTGGTTTAATAGATAGAATTCGAATGTTAGATAATGATATGATTAGACTAAACACTAAGATTCAAATGATACTTCAAGAGAAAAATCAAGAAAAAAGAACGCGAAAAAAATCTTAATTACTTACTACTTAATATTAAATATTAATATGAAGGCATTACTTATAGCACTCATTATAACATCAGCTGCAGCTGATGAGATTAAATTTAGGTTTAAGTCTCCTACATTTAACGGAGCTGGCTATAGCGCGCATATGATTAATCTAGAAAATATGAGATATTCTCGTAAAAAGTCTATGCGTGATGAGCTTAAAGCTTTAGAATTACAAGCTCAAATTTTAGAAGATAGAAAGCCTATTAACGCTTTTTTATCGAACCTACAAACTAGAATATACTCAGAACTCTCTAAACAAGTTACAGAGCAATTATTTGCTGAAACTGGAGTAGAATCTGGTACCTTTACTTTAGATGGTAGTACTGTTATATGGGGCAAGCTAGGAGATACTATTACATTAACCGTATATGATGTAAATGGTGATGTTACAACAATAACTATACCAGTTGGATCTCTATCGCTACCTGATGCAGATGCTGCAAACGAAAACAATGAAACTGCTAATACAGGCGCTGGTTCTTAGTTTACTTACAAGTTGCTCGTTAGTAACATCCCGGACTATTAATAAGCCTGAATTTACTAAGCCAGCAATTTCTAAGACACCGCTTAAAACAGAGTTAAACAACTTACCTAAAATTGATGGTGAGCTTGTTTATATAGGTGTCAATAATTTTAAAGATTTAACTGGTAAGCGTAAAAGTTCTGATACGGTCGCGAGTTTTTCTTCTGTAGTTACTCAGGGAGGTGAAGCTTGGTTAATGGAGTCCTTAATGGAGTCTGGTTGGTTTAAAGTATTAGAAAGAGCAGAGTCTGAATCAGTTTTAAGAGAAAGAGCTCTTGTTACTCAAAGTCGTAATTCATTTGACGAAAAACCTATTCCTCTAGATCCTCTACGTTATGCCGGAGTGCTAGCGTTCGGTGGTATATTAGATTACGAAACAAATACTATCTCAGGTGGTGTAGGAGCTAGTTATTTAGGTATAGGTGCTTCTGAAGAGTATAGACAAGATACAGTAACCGTATCATTAAGATTTGTTAGTACTTCAACTGGAGAAGTTTTGGTTACTACTACTGCAACTAAAACAGTTATATCAACATCAACTAATGCTACAATGTTTAGGTTTGTGGATCTTGATACTATACCAGCGGAGGCGGAGATGGGTATAGCGAGAAATGAATTAGTTTCTAAAGCAGTTCGCTCAGCTATCGATAAAGCCTTAATAGATCTTATATATAAAGGTAAAGAAAAAGGCTACTGGAAATTTAAAAAGTAGGTGAGGCTACTCATAAATACTAATATGAAGCGAGTAATTTTAGCCCTGTTCATAGCAACAGGTACAATACAGGCTAATAATGAAATTTATCTTGACCAGTCTGGTGGTTCAGGTACTTTCACTATTAAACAAGATGGATCAACTAATACGTTTGGTGCTGTTAATGATAGAGCAGGACTTACAGGTAATTCTAAAACCTTTACCTCTATTACAACCGGTACAGGTAACGACATCTTAATTCAAGAGACTGGTAATAGTACAACAACTGAACTTCTTATTACTGGTAACACTAACGAAGTAGATTCAAATGTTGAAGGTGACTCTAATGATACTACCTTCGAGATCACTGGTAATACAAACACATTGCTTGTCAAAGCTGATGTTGCTGCTGATGTAGCTAGTACAACCAATAACTCTACTGTAGATGTAACAATAGAAGGTAATACTAACGATGTAACCTTCAGTATGGTAGATACAGATGCTGCTGTTAATCTTTGGTCTTTAATTGGAGATCTAAATGTAGTTAATTCTTACCAACAAGGACAAACTGGTGGTATTGGACATGCACAAACAGTTGAGCTTTTCGGAAGTTCAAACAAAGTTGATATTTATCAAATTGGTACAGAAGCTCATACAATAGATCTACAGGTTCTTGGTAGTGATAATAATTACACTATTACACAAACAGATGGCACTGCACCGACATATACCAACCCTTCTGCTGTTACTACTCAGCCATAATCTTTATGGAGCCGGTAAAGTTGTAGCACAGACACAACCAGCGCAAATTCAGCGCGAGAAAGTTAAAATTTTGACCGGGGTTGATACTCCGGTCAAAATGTATGACGAGATAGAAACTTTAAATGGTACTGTAAATATATTATTTGAGGATGATACCAAAGTATCTTTATCGAAATATTCTAAGCTCGTAGTGGATGAGTATGTTTATGATAGTAATAAAAAGGTAGGTAAAGTTTCCCTCAAAGGCCGTTTAGGTACTCTTAGATATACCTCTGGAAAAATAGCTAAAAATAATAGAAAAAATATAAAGATAACTTCACCTACTGCAAGTGTTTCGGTTAGAGGTACAGACTTCACTATGACAGTTGAACCAACTGGTAAAACTACATTTCAATTGTTACCATCTATTGATGCTAGTGGTAATGCTTATACAGGGTCTATAGCAGTATCTAACTCAAGCGGTGTAGTTGTATTAAATCAAGCTTTTGAGGTAACGAGAGTAGATAATAACCTTAAACCACCATCACCACCTAAAAAAGAAGCTAGACAAGCTCCTCAAGATGATAAGCCAAAAGTTAAAGAAGATCCAAGAGAAAACAATAACAACAACAATGATAATGCAGATGAAGATAATAAAGACGCAGAAGCAAAATCAAAAACTGTTGTAGAGGTTGTAGAGATATTTAAAACCAATCCATATGATATGAGTAAGGTACTTTTTAAAAAGACAACTGAGCAAGGTAACGTTACATCACTTAATATAGATGCTACTTCAGACGCAACCATTAATTACCTTAACAATGGTATATTTCAATCTTTTTTCCTTAACAACGGTAATGGTGTAATCTTTAATATAGAACAATGAGCTTTAATAAGAAAAATTACTTTATATGTTTGTTAGTTACAGTAATACTAACAACTATACGAATAGCAGATCCCTTTTTTGTAGAAACGGCGAGATTAAAATCTTTTGATTACTATCAAAGGAATCAGGAAAAGGTTGACGCTGCAGAGATTGTAGTAGTTGAAATAGATGAGAATAGTTTAGATGTAAATGGTCAATGGCCATGGCCTCGTAATCTAATTGCAGACGGTATAGTTAAAGCATATGAAAGTGGTGCTGCATTAGTTATACTGCCTATATTATATGCAGAAGAAGATCGAATGGGGCAAGATGATTACCTCATTGATGTAATGAGTCAGGTACCTGTTATCCTTGGACAAACAGCATCAGTTAAGGGTAAAGGTAAGCCAGTTCCTCGAGGCTTAGCTGTTATTGGAGAAGATCCAAAAGACTTTATATTTGATTATCCTAAGGCAATAGGACCAGTGCAACGTATAGGTGAAGTGGCTGCTGGTGTTGGTATGATGACTACAACTCCTGAATTAGATGGTGTAGTTCGTAGAATGCCATTGCTAATACAAGTTGAGGATCAATATTACAGTACGTTAGCGTTAGAAGCGCTACGTCTATTTGGAGGTAAAGATTCTTATCAGGTTAAAGCAGACCAAGTAGGGGTTGAGTCTGTTCGGGTGTATGGTTTTGATCCTATTGCAACTGATGCTAATTCTAGAATTTGGCTAAATTATAAATATAATTTTCCAACAGTTTCGTTTAGTGATAAAGACTGGGGAGTGGTTGAGGGTAAGATTGTTATAATGTCACCAACAGCGGAAGGGTTATCTAATATAGTTGCAACAAATCTAGGTACTAACTACTCACATATTGTGCATGCTACAAATCTTCAAATGATAATAGATGAGAATCGTTTAGAAAGAAAAGAGGAATTTTATATGCACGAGCTAATAACTACAGCTAGCATATGCTCTATTATAATTATTGGTGCGTTATGGTTACCATATCTAGTTAGTTTAGCACTTTGTATAGTAAGTGTTAGCTCTTTACCGTGGATCGGCACTTTGTTATTTGAGCAAGGAAAGTTATACGATTTTACATGGCCAATAACTACTATTTTTGTTACCTGGTCTGCTGCTACCTTTATAAGATTTGTACAAGAAAATAAAACTAAAAAGCTAATTAAAAATCAATTTGAACATTACCTTTCACCATCAGTAGTTAAATTGCTACAGAAAAATCCTAATCAGTTGCAGCTTGGTGGTAATACTAGAGAGTTAACTATTTTATTTAGCGACTTAAGAGACTTTACAACATTAAGTGAGCAATTCAAATCTAATCCCCAAGAATTGACTGATCTCATTAACAAATATCTTACCCCTATGACTGGGTGTGTTATTGATAATAGCGGTACTGTTGATAAATTTATTGGTGATGCACTTATGGCGTTTTGGAATGCTCCAGTAGCAGATGTTGATCATAGATATCATTCTGTTAACTGTGCCTTACAAATGTTTGAATTACTCAAAGAATTAAATAAAGAGCTTGAAGATAAAGGAATAGAACTTAAAATGGGTATTGGTGTCAATACAGGTGACGTTGTAGTTGGTAACATGGGCTCTAATCAGCGATTTGACTACACATGTTTAGGGGATGCGGTTAATCTAGCTGCAAGATTAGAGAGTCAAACTAAAGGATATAAGGTCGGATTATTAATAGGTGATGAAACACGACAAGCTTTAAGTGACAGATTTTCTTTCTGTGAGTTAGATATGATAGCTGTAAAGGGTAAAACTGAAGGGGTACGAATACATACTATTGTTACAAAAAATAGATCTGTACCAAATCATGAAACCTTTTTAGATGATTATAGATCTAAAAAATGGAGTAGCGCAATTAAACATGCAAAGTTTTGTAAAAAAGCCATACCAGAATTATCTGGCTATTATGATATGATGATTGAGCGAATTGAATATCTAGAGGAGCATGAACCTGGCGAAAATTGGGATACAGTATTTAGAGCTACTTCGAAATAAAAACTGCTATGGCGATAGGTGCTAATATTAGTAGCGTCATACCAACTAACCATATTGTTGTATATAGACCAACTCTAACCAAAGGTTTCTCCACAGCTGGGAAAAAATCATTATCATTGTTGTTAGTTAAGATAGGTATTTCTTTATCTTTCACTCCTAATATTTATGCTTGAAATCGTAAATAGAGCAGCCTATAATATAGTATGCTTGTAAGTCATGAATCACCTATCGCTATTCTTGAAGAATCGAAGTCTTATAATGATTACGATTATGCTCTCGTACATTTGTTCGAGACACATCCAGAGTATTATAATTTTTTTAAACGCTCGCTGGCTGCCGGTCGTGAGGTGTTGCTTGATAATTCGATCTTCGAGCTCGGAGAGTCTTTCGATCCTAAAAAATATATCAAATATATTACCGAGCTTAATCCTACTTTCTATATTGTTCCTGATGTTCTCGAAGATGCGCAAGGTACAATATCCTCTTGGAATAAGTTCTTCTTGAACTATGGCAAAGATCTTGAAGGTAGAACTACTATCGGGGTTGTTCAAGGTAATACTTATCAAGAGCTTGTAGATTGTTATAAATTTATGTCAGATAATGCTGACTATATTGCTATTTCTTTTGACTATAAATGGTACGAAACAGTCACTACAACTAATAGGTCTGGTCGTGAAGGAATGCTCGATCGATGGGCTGCTGGGCGTCATGGACTTATTACTCGTCTAGTTGTTGATGGTATATGGAACGCTCGGAAGCCGCACCATCTACTTGGCGCTTCTCTTGCGCGTGAGTTTGCAGCATACGCACCTATTGCTTCAGAACTCAATATACGCTCTCTTGATACTTCTAACCCCGTTGTAGCTGGTCTATTAGGTCATCGGTATATGGCTAATCAAGGTCTCAATCATAAACCTTCAATGATGCTAGCTGATATGATTGATGTTGATGTAGATCCGGATCAGATGGAAGACATTTACTTTAATACTACAGAGTTCAAGAAAATTATTAGCCGATGAGAGCACTTTGGAGAATTTGGATTAAAACGATGGGGCATAAAATTTCAGATAATAATATAGAGGCGGATATTGCTGCTATTATTAGAACGTTCTGGTGGTTAGTTCATATTATTACTTGCGGATTTATTATTGCAAATACCATTAGACATTGGAACTCATAAGGAACTACCTTATAATAAGATATGAATATGCAATGGGTTACGTTATTTTCGCAAACTGGTAGTGAAGTTGTTAAGCTCCAGAAACATCTCAACAGGTGGCCAGATGTAGTTTTTACAAACAATAGTGATTTTGATACTTGGCATCCAGAAATGCAAAAGTTTCATAAGCAAGGTAAAGATAGTGTAAGTGGGAAATCACGAGTTAGGGTTGTAACTAATGCACAAGCTAAAACCTGTAATTTCTTACATAATATTAATAAAGAATCTCTCATTACTTTACACGGATGGCTTCGTATAGTACCAGAAAATATTTGCGAGCAATATAATATTGTAAATGGTCATCCTGGATTAATTACTACATATCCGCAACTAAAAGGAAAAGATCCACAAGTTCGAGCTTACAAAGACAATTATGGTGTAATTGGTTCAGTTGTTCACAAAGTAACTCCTGAAGTTGATGAGGGTGAAATATTAACCTATACGGCAATTTATCGTCAGAATGAAGATACTTTAGATGATGTATTTGAAAAACTTGCTTTTACATCACTTAAATCATGGCAAAAGTTCTTTAATGATATAAAATAAGGTATGATTGTTTCATTTACAGGTGCGCAGAGTACTGGTAAAACTACTTTACTAAATATTCTTAAGAGTAAGAATAAGGATATTAATTTTATTGATGAGGTGACGCGTCGTATTAATCGTGAGTACGATCTACCTATCAACGAATCAGGTAGTTCGTTGACTCAACTTATGATTATAGCTGATCATGTTGCTAATATATTTAGAAAGTATGATAGTGATTTAGTAATTTTAGATAGATGTATTATTGATGGATTAGTATATAGTGAGTGGCTATATGATAATAATAACATCAGCATATCGATGATTGACTTAGCTACGGAAATATATCATTCTATTTATAAAAAATATGATATTATATTTTATACTGATCCGAAAGATGTGGAGTTAGTAGATGATGGTGAGAGGTCGATAGATAAACAGTTTAGGGATGATATTATTAGTAGTTTTGATTATAGAATTAAAAGTCTTAATAATGTAGTGGTATTGAGTGGTACGGTTGAAGAAAGATTAGAAACTGTAAAGAAAACATTTGAAAAATACAATTTAGATATTAATATATAATATAGCTATGGCGTTACAAGAATTAGATAACAGTAATATTGCAGTACATTTAGGTGCTATCTCAAAGTATAAGTCCTCCTACGATCCAAGCTTGCTTGTTCGTGAGCCGCGGCAAAGTAACCGAACTCATCTAGGTCTTCAAGATAATGACCTTCCTTTCGAAGGTGGTGATACTTGGAATGCTTATGAGGTATCTGGATTGACTGATCATGGTCTTCCAGTTGCTGGTGTAGGTAAAATTTATTATCCATGTGATGGTAAGTATATTGTCGAGTCGAAGTCCATTAAGTTGTACTTTAACTCTTTCAATATGACTAAGCTTGGTGATACTTCAGCGGATGTACGTAAGGAGATTGCTAGACGTGCTTCGGTCGATCTTAGCAAGTTACTTGAAGTTAATGTTGAAGTAAAGATCTTTTCTAATAGAGAAGTACTAAACGCAGAAATTACTCCTCGTCATGAGTGGATGCATCTTGACTTTGAGTATCAAACTCTCGAAGAAGTATATCCTATAGAGGGTGTTGAATTCTCTGTATATCAAGAGACTCCTGAACTACTTAAGGTTATTGATAATCCTCTTAAGGGTAAAACTGTAAAGTATCATAGCGCATTGCTTAAATCTAACTGTCGTGTTACTTCACAACCAGATTGGGGTGATGTTTATATTGAGTTTAAAGGTAAGAAGGCTGTAGATCCTATCTCCCTACTTCAGTATATTGTTTCCTTTCGTGATGAATGTCACTTCCATGAGGAAATTTGCGAAGCTATCACCAAACGCCTTATCGATGTACTTGATCCTGAAGAGCTCGTAGTGCGTTGCCTATATGCGCGACGTGGTGGTATTGATATTAATCCTGAACGTCGACTTAAATATACTAATAGGCATTACTCTCTTAGTGATGTAAATGTACCATATATCAAGACGCCCAAGCAGTGATATATAACTATAAATAAGATAATAAAAGCTCATACATATGTATGGGCTTTTTCTTTTGGTAGATTAAATATACTATATGATAACACTGTTTAGCGAAGAGGTAAAAACAACCTCAACTAATTCAGTTCATAATACCCTCTATGTTGAATCTTTTGAAGAAGCGTTCTTCGGTGTTTATGAGTTTGAAATAAACGGTAATACTATTATTGCAGAGCAAATCCATACAATAGATGGTAGTCCTGTAGTTAGAATACCTGTAGTTGATGTTGATAATAATAAGACCGAGTTTGAATTTATTCTTAAGGAGGGTATTCAAAAAGTCGAGCTAGGTACTGGTGGCAGTGTTATTGAACAGCAGCCAACAGTTATCGAGGAAGAGGTGGTAGAAGAAGAGCAGCTAGTAGAGTCCTTAAATGAAAATGATTTATCACCAAATGTTGAAACAGAATATATTCCTGTAACGAAATATAACACATTATGGGTAGAAGGCTTTGATGAAGTTTATTTCGATGTATATGAATTCAATTTAAATGGTAACAAAGTTCTTGCTGAAAAAATAGATACGTTAGGTGAGCATCCTGTTGTTAGAGTACCATTCACAGAAGTACATGGTAATAAAATAAAAGCTGATTTTGTTCTCAAAATAGGTACTGAAATAAATCCAGAAATAGTTTCTGAGGCCGTTGAAAGTGATGAGCCTGTTATGATAGAGGGTCGTAATACTTTGTTTGTTGATTCGTATGAAGAGACTTTCTTTGGTGTATATGAGTTTGAAGTAAATGGTAATAAGGTCATCTCTGAAAAAGTTGATGAGATTGGTAATTATCCTGTAGTTAAGATTCCGGTTGTAAGGTCAAACGGCGAACAGGTTGAAGTTGAGTTTATTCTTAGACAGGGTAGCGAAGATTCAATTTTAGAAAATAGTAAGGCAGTATTGACTGAGGGATCAATGTCTGTTATTAAGGAAGAGGATCTTAAGGCTAAATTGCACGAAGAGAATAAAACCTTAATCGAACAATCTGGTGCCACTGATATTAACATCTCGTATAGAATTGATAGGGATGAGATTATCGACGAGATTAAAACAGATAGTAAAGCTGCTTTAGAAAAACTTCGTGAAGAGACTAATAATATAGTCGATGATGTTGAGCGTATACGAGATAGTATTTTTATAGAATTTGCATCCAATAGTGATACTTATAGAGCAAAAGAATCTAAAAAGCTCAAGCAGTTTGTTGATAAGAGAGTAGAAGAGCTTCGTCAAACTAATAAAGTATTAGCTGAAAAGGTTGAACGCGAAACTCGCAATTCGCTTGAATCTACTTATGGTAGCTTTATTAAGAAGCTTCGCGAATCGCAACAAGAGCTTAAAGAGCGTAAGAAAGAGCATCAGAAGATTGCTAGTTCAATTAATGTATTGGAAAAAACGCAAATTGAACTTCGTGATGAAGTAAATGTCAATAAGCGTGAAATTTTAGAAGCTACTGAAAAGTCTGAAAAGTCTGTTAATAAGGCTTTAAGTCGTCTTGGAACGGTCAAGAAAGAACTTACTGATAGTAAAGTAGAGTTTGACTCAATTAAAGATGCTCTTGCACATAGTATTATGCTAGCTGAAGAGCGAGTTAAAGAGTATTATCATGATAAGATTGAGCAGATTGAAAATACTATCTTTGATAATATTCGTCGCGATGAAATTTTAACAGTAGTTAAGGAGAGTAAGGCTAAAATTCTTACCGAGCTTAATGACACAAGTGATATTAAAGAGCAGCTTCAAGTAATTGCTACAGAGGAATATGATCCTATCACTGGCGAAGAATTCCAGCGTAAGCTTAAAGAAAGTATTGATAATAAGTTCGCATCAGAGATGGGTAATATACGTCGTATGATGGAGCTTTACTCTGGTGGTGGTACGACTGCTGTGCAGTTCGCGGATGGTGGTACCATGAAGGGAGATTTAAATGTTACATCTAATATTCTTTCAAGTGGTATTAATCTACTAGATATTTTCACCGGTGGTGGTGGCGGTGGTACAGGTGATCTTAGCGGATCTGGTACTGCAGGTACTATTGCTATTTGGGATGGTACAAAGTCTCTTAGTAATAGTATTATAACAGAGAGTGGTAATAAAGTAACATTTGCCGGAGATATATCAGGAGAAAGTGCACGCTTTACTACAGTATCCGCTCTTACTGCTAACTTTGAACAGACGATCGTATCCTCTACGTCAGCATTATCGGTTGTTAATAATGGTACAGGTCCAGCATTATTTGTTAAGCAGGAGGGAGCTGAACCAATTGCTCATTTTATTGATGCAAATGGTGATGATATTGTATTCGCTGATAATGGATTTATAGGTATAGGCACATTTACACCTGATGAAAAATTAACAGTAGTTGGTAATATTAGTGCTACTGGTTCAGTATATAGTGATAATATTGATACGCTAACTAATAATGTTAGTGCTCTATATTCATATCTTATTCAGAACTTTGATCATAATCAGATTAGCATTGCTACAGATCTTAATGACTTTGTTACTAACTATCCTAAGACTGGCCTCCAACCCGGTGATGTTATTACATTGTCCGCGATTAATACAGCTTATATTCTAGGTAATAATGATGGGTCTGCTTTAACGGACTGGTTTGAAGTCAATCTTAAGCCAAACTTCTTGTTTTACAAACAAGGGTTAAGTGACTATGGTGTACTTGATACGCTACCGTTATCAGCTGCAAAGTCAACAAAGTATATAATAGAGGTGGAAGATAAATCTGACGGCGCATTATTTTATGGTGAGGTTAACGTTGTGTCAGACGGTACAATTGCAGTAGCTTCAGAATACGGACTCAACCATACTACCGTGTTTCCATTCGTAGAATTTGGAGCTGAGGTTATATCTAGTACGCATATACAACTATCCGCAATTGCATTAGAAAGTAAAAATATGTCGAACTTTACCTTTAAAGGTAATAGAAGTAACTTATTCGGTTAAGTTATGAAGCGCTAGCATAAATAATTGTATGGCCCTTAATACTGACTTTAAAGTCAAAGACTCCTTATATGTAGGTAATAGTGCATGTTTTGTTTCGCAAACAAACACACCAGTTATTCTTTCTGCTGGATCTTCTCTGTTTGATATATTTTTGCAGGAAGGTGAGGTTTCGGCAAGTTGTACTCTTTCTCCTGGTGAGGGCATCACCGGAACTGGTTTTGACGGCACTGCCGATAGAACATTTACCGTCTGTAGTAATGTCCTATCAGCAGCTACGTATGTAGCAACCAATGGTAGTAATTTAATTGATACAGTTGCTACTGGTAATGCACAAGGTAAAGTTGCAGTAACTAATATTGGCAATACAACTTCGCAAATATCAATTGCTGGTTTAGGAGCTACTGACTCTCCAAGTTTCGCTGGTGCTACTGCAGACAATATTCAAATAGGGGTAACTGATGCTCAAACAATTGATACCTCTTCTGGTGTTCTTAAGCTTAATAGTAACGGCGGTACTACCTGTATTGATGATAATGTTTGTATTACTACAGGAGCTTTAAACGTTGTTAATGGTCAAATCCTCTCAGGTGGTAATGATTTATTTACTGTTTTCTCAGAAGGAGATATTACTGGGGTTACAGCTGGAAGTCAGCTTGGTGGTGGTGGTAGTAGTGGAGATATAACATTAAACTTAAATCTTTCTGCATCAGGGCCAGGCGCGGGATCATATGGTAGTACTTCAGATTCTTGCAAAATTGATACTATTACATTAGATGAATTTGGTAGGGTTACAGCTGTTGCTTGTGGTGCGACGGGTGATGTATCTGGTATTGATGCTGGTACAGCTATTACTGTATCTGATGCTGGCACAACTACACCAACCGTTGGTGTTACTTCTGCTTGTAATACTAATTGGAACGCTGCATATACTTGGTGTAATACCAATGGTAATAATGTATATGATACAGCTGCTTCGCCATCACAAGGTACTCTTACCCTTACTGATGTCGGTAATTCTACTGATACTATTGACTTAGGATTACAGAGAGGTGATTCACCAACATTTGTCGGATTGTCTGCTATTACTTTATGTGGTGATGGTGCAAATATTACTGGTGTAACAGCAACACCTACCTTTCCAAGCACAGCTTGTACATCTATTAAAAGTACAGATAAAATCTTTATTAACGATGATGCAGGTGGTGCTACTAGTGGTAACAAGAATATTACTTATTTAAACCTTCTCACTGACCTTGCTGGTGGCACTGGTATAGTTGTTACCGGTTCTGATAGTTTATGTGTTGCTGGTGCAAATAGTCTCACATCTAATAAATTACCTAAATGGACTGGCTCTGCATTTACAGACTCTCTTGCTTCATCTACTGCTACTACATTAACAATTGGCGGTAGCGCTGTTATTCAAGGAGATTTAACTGTAGAGGGTGCTTTTACTTGCTTAGAAACTTTAGTTCAAATTACTTCTGCTGTATGTATTGTAAATGCAGGAACAGGACCTGCTCTATATGCTGAACAAACTGGAGCTAATCAGCCGATTGCCTCGTTTGTTGATACTGAGGGTGGTACAGTAACTATTGATGATGGTGGTAAGGTAGGTATTGGTACAGCTTCACCTAGTGAGAAACTTACACTCGTTGGTAACTTAAGTGGTATTGGTAACTCTACTATTACCGGTAACTCCACGATATGTGGTAATACAGTATTAGGTGGCACTCTTAATGCATGCGGCCTTGGTGATGGTACACAATCTGGTGATAAGGTATTAATTAGAGACAGTAGTAATAATATTAAGCTTGATGCAGTTGATCCAAAGATATTTACATCTACTACTCTTGTTGATGGAGCTGGTACAAGTAATAAAGTTGCTAAATATACAGGTACAGAGACTATTGGTGATTCAAGCATTACTGATACAGGGACGCTTATTACTTTAGATGCTGACGTAACAGTTGGTAATGGTGATAGTATTAAGATACCTGCTACTGGTGGTTCTAGATATGCTGAAGAACAAACCTTTACAGCAACTGTTGGCACATCCGAAACTGGTGTAACTACTTTTGCTAAATCAGGATTGAAACAAGTTAAATATCTTGTTTCACTTACGAAAGGTGTAAACATTACAGCATTTGAAGTTAATGCGGTATATAACGGTTCTGCTCCATGTGGTACAACATATGGTATTGTTGATGCACAAGCAGCAACTCAATTAGCCGATATTAAAATTACATCAGCTGGATCAACAATTGATTTAGATATTACAGCCGTTGCAGCATCAACTACAGCAGTTATACATGGCGTGGCTATTTATTAAAACATAACTTAAATTTATTTAAGTGTAAAAAGGTTGATGGAAACATCAGCCTTTTCTATTAAATATGTGTAATAACCGGGGGAAAGTGAACCTTAATTATGGCATTATTAGATAAAGATTTTAAAGTAAAGAACGGGCTAACTGTAATTGATAGTATATCAGCAGGGGGTAATTTAAGTGCATCAGAAGGCTTTTTCGATGGTGATGTTGGTATAGGAACAAATAATCCAAGCTTTACATCTGGAGGTGGTCTACAGATAACTCATGCTAGCCAAGCAAATCTTAGATTATCAGACTCTACTGATGCTAGTTACAATACAGACGTAGCGATGTCTAATGATGACTTCTTCCTTGTGAATAGGTCAGCAACAGGACACTTAAAATTCAGAGTAAACAATACCACTGAAGCTATTACTGTATTACAAGATGGTAAAGTTGGTATTGGTGAAACTTCTCCTCAGTATCCACTTCATATATGTCAATCTGGGGCAGCAACATTAGCTATTCAGAGCAATGGAAATGATGATGAAGGATCAAAACTTCGTCTTATTGAAGGAAGTGCAAACTGGATGGGTGGTTATGTTCAATATGACGGTGCTGATAACAATTTCATATTAGGGGTTCATGCTAATAATAATACAACATTATCAGATGATAATCCGGTCATAACAATTCCAAGAGACACAGGCAACGTTGGTATAGGAATAACTAGCCCATCAAGTAAATTACATATTGCTGAAAATGATAATGGTGGTAATGCAGAGATAATATTAGAAAATAGTTTTACTAATACTGGAAGTAGCACAGATGAAACTACCCAAATACAAGGAAGATTTGGCGGTTTTGATGGTAGTTATATTATAACTGGAAAAGAAGGAGATTATACTACTGCTGCACTAAGAAAATCTTTTCTGTCATTTTCAACTAGAACTGCCACCACAGGAATGGGTGAAAAGATGCGTATTACCTCCACTGGCAACGTTGGTATTGGTACGGTTACTCCAGATCAGTTACTGACTCTGGAAGGAAACTCTGCTGCTGTAAAAGTTTCAGAGTCTGGAGGTGCGGAATTACGCATGGTTGCTGGAGGTAGTGCGGGATTTATTGGCACATATAATAGTAATGATTTGGCTATTGTAACTGCGGGAGGAGAAAGAGTTAGAGTTAAAACAGACGGTAACGTTGGTATAGGAACAACAGCCCCTGGTCAAAAGCTTACTGTAGCTGGTAGTTTAAGCGCGCATAGATTTTGTGCTAGTGATAGCCTAGGTAACCAAAAATGGGGTGCATCTGCGTTAATAAGTAATACAACAGGTGTTCATAATACTGGTATTGGTACTAATGCACTATATGGTAATACTACTGGTGACAGAAATATAGCTTTAGGTCAATCTTCAATGCAATGCGCAGTATCCGGATGTCATAACTTCGCTGCTGGTCGAAGTGCTCTTTATAATAATTATGGAGGATGTGATAATATAGCTATCGGTTGTGCAGCTTTATATGCAAATACTGAAGGGGATGACAATATTGCGTTAGGATGTAGATCGTTAATGACTAATACAGAAGGTAATTATAATATTGCCATGGGTTTCTCCTCTTTACGTTGTAATATCACCGGTGATGAAAACGTCGCGATCGGACTTTGCGCGTTATATAGTAATACTACTGGTGATAGAAATATTGCCATGCTCGGCAATGCTCTTAAATTTAATACAACAGGTATATTAAACATAGCATTGGGATATAACGCGTTAAGAGAAAATACAGATGGCCGAAATAACTTTGCTGCTGGTTGCCAATCTATGTGCAGTAGCTTATCTGGCGACCGTAATGTAGCTATAGGTCATAGTTCTTTACTTAGTAACTACGGTGGATGTGATAACGTATCTTTTGGATTCGGTACGTTGTGTTTAAACACAACAGGTGATGACAACGTCGCGATCGGATGCAATGCTATGAGAGATAATACTATCGGTAGTGATAATGTCGCGATTGGGTGTACGGCACTCTTAAAAAATACTACCGGATGCAATAATGTTGCAATCGGTAACGATGCGATGTTGGATAATACTACTGGTTTTAATAATACAGCTATAGGTATAAGATCTTTATTGAACAATGTAACTGGTTGCTATAATGTTGCGTTAGGTATGGCATCCTTACAAAATGCAGCATCCGGGACTGATAATGTTGCTGTTGGACGTTGTGCCGCGGCAGGTAACTATGGAGGAAGTAATAATATTGCTATAGGTTTAAACGCTATGTGTAATAGTGGTGCTGCTAGTAGTAATACTGTTATTGGTGTAAACGCTCAGTTTAATAAAGTTACAGGTGATAATAACACTGCTATAGGTAAAGATGCAGGTAGGTGTACTGCTAGTAGTACTATAACTACATCAGTTAACAGTGTATTTCTTGGATATCTTTCACGAGGAGCAGCTGCTTCATCAACTAACGAAATAGTTTTAGGGGCAAATACACAAGGTTGTGGTGATAATACCACAATGATTGGTAACAGCGATACCACAGCAACTTATATTTGCGGTAGTATTAATACAACAAGTAATATAATGTCAGCTGGTGTTAATATCGATCAGCTCTTTGGAGCTAGTGGTGGTGGTGATATTACCGCTGTTACAGCTGGTACTGGTTTAAATGGTGGTGGTACCTCTGGTAGCGTTACTCTTAATGTTGATGCAGCTCAACCTACTATAACTTCTCTAGGTACTCTTACTTGTCTTGTTGTAGATGATATTACTGTAAATGGTTCGCTTATAAGTAATGCTGGAAATGGCCATCTTTGTGTATGTGGTGGAGGTGATATTGCACTTGATTCATCTAATGGTGATATAAAGCTTCGTGATGCTGGTACTGATTATGGAAGATTTTTAGATAATAGTAATAATTTTATAATCCAAAGCCTAGGTAACGATAAAGATATAATCTTTTGTGGATGTGATAATAGCTCCGCTATAACTGCTCTTACACTTGATATGTCAGATGCTGGTTCTGCTATATTCAATCATAATATTAGCTTACCAGACTCTGGTCAATTAAACATAGGTGCTGATGCAGATATATCGATATCACACGATAATAGTAATGGTTATTTTTATAATAATACAGGAGATTTATTTATAGATCAATCTGCTAATGACGCTGATATTGTATTTAAAGGTACTGATGGTGGTGCAGATATAACTGCTCTTACACTTGATATGTCAGATGCTGGTTCTGCTATATTTAATAATTGGGTTTGCATAGGTGCTGGTTCGTTAAAACTTGGTGGTATAGCAGTTACTTCTACAGCTACTGAACTTAATTTACTTGATGGATTTAGTAGTATACCAGGAGCATGCTGTACAGGTGATGTGACAGGACTTACTGCTGGTACTTTAATAGATATTGATAATGGTAATACAGCTACTCCGACAGTTAATGTTGATTTAGGCGAGTTAACCGACATGACTGAAACGTTTATTGGTACCGATGAATTAGTTGTATTAGATGCTGGTGCTCAAAGACGTAAAGCTGCTTGTGAGATAGGTTTAAGTAAATTTAACAATGATGCTAACTTCTCTACCAACTTAGGTACAGTAACTAATGTTGCAGGATGCGATGGTATAACAGTTAATAATGGTACTGGTAGTGCTTGTGTATGTGTTGATTCAACTGTTGTTCGAACGAGTGGTGCACAGACAGTTGGTGGTGCTAAATGTTTTACTGATAATGTAAGAGTAGCTGCCAATATATACCACACAGGTGATACTGATACGAGATTAAACTTCGGAACTAATACTATGGTTCTTGAAGCTGGTGGAGAATGTCAGATAAGTATGTCGACCTCTGGTGTTGTTATTAACCAGCCAGGTAACTCTAACGACTTCAGAGTTGAAAGTAATACCGATACACATGCATTGTTTGTTGATGGTTCTGCTGATAAAGTTGGTATAGGTACCGCAAATCCTTCTAAAAAGCTTCATGTTGCTGGCGATGGATTGTTTACAAGTGGTCTTACAGTACAAGGAGACTTAACTGTTACTGGAGACTTTACTTGTTTAGATACAACTATATCTGTTACCTCCGCATTATCAGTTCAAAATGCTGGAACCGGACCGGCCCTTATTGTTAACCAAACTGGTAGTAACGATATTGTAGACTTTAGAGATGATGGTACTTCAGTCTTTTATATTGAGGATGGGGGATTTGTAGGCTTAGGAACAACTAATCCAAGCTCATTATTACACTTAGAGTCGGCTTCAAGCCCGTCTTTACAATTAAAAGATACAACAA
>WLWF01000307.1_pt1 | contig 47893 bp, 42 predicted proteins | sample 6718331 | NCBI WGS metagenome assembly WLWF01 (sample SAMN12718692, study PRJNA515312) | sponge metagenome | isolation source: marine sponge | host: Mycale hentscheli | place: New Zealand: South Island, Marlborough, Capsize Point | collected 2003-05-01 | reverse complement strand
ATACTAGGCATCGGCTTACACATAGAGCTATAAATATCTCGAATGTTTTTATTTATTTTTATAAGATTTGGTAATTTTTTAAATAATTCTGGTGTGTATAATTTAATTGCACTCATTTTTGTGATATTTCCTTTTGAACTGTCAGTTACAATATATATTGGTTCAAAGAATTCGTATTTTTTTATTAATATTATAGTATCCTTTGTTTCATCGTATTTGTTATTGGAATAAATATTGCTAGGGCATATTATATTTACATTTGATGTTATATCATCTTGTGGTAATTCTAATATAATCATATTTATTCCGTTTGGAAATAATAATTCATTTCTCTCACATATTAAATCCCATAAGTAGGTATAATCAATCACTGAATTAGGTGATGTTAAATACTCCTTAAAATTTTTATATGCACTAACTATCTTTTCTAATTGAATATTATTTTTATCATTGAATAATTTATATACTTTTGTATCAGAATATTCATCAACATTTATATTTTTTAACTCTTTTGATTGAAATTCAGTTATTAAATTTCCATTTTGATATTGAACAAAATTGTCTATAGTTAATATTTTTAATATTTTATCAGTTAATAATGTTTTAATAGAAATTACTTTGTTGTCATTTACTTCTGAATATATATCTGCTATGCATCCTAAAAATGAGACCTTTTTTAATCCTTCTACTCCTTTTCTCAAATAACAGGGTTTGTTTTTTCTTAAATTTGTGTTTATTTTACTAACATGACAACTTGTATTAGTAACCATTAAAAATCGTTGTAACTGTACAGGTAAGTATCCTAATCTACCCTCTTGCAATGGAAATTTATCAGGACCTTTTATGTATTCATCCATATCTTGTTTTGATGGCCTTTTATCTGTATCATCTATTTTTTCAATAACATCTTGATTACATTTCTTTCGTCTATTTAATTGTGACTCACTATCCCATGTTTTAAAACAACATGGAACACATAGACCATCGGGATGTGCATCCTCTTTTAAAAATCCAGGATAATGTGTAACATAATTACCATTCTTATCATTATGTACTTTGGGGTCAGTAAATTCCCATATATTTTTCCCAGGTGGAACCACTTTAGTTGGTTTTCCATTTACTTTTTGTGGAATTACACCTCCATACTTCCCACTTTCCACTTCTTCCTCTGTTAAACTGACATTATTTTTTAAATCCCAATATCTTGGACATATATACCAAAATTGTTTATCGGGATTAGAACCATATTTAATAGCATGTTCGTATGATCCAGGATGTTCAGTATCTATTTTGTTCTTCTCTTCGTCTGTTAAAATAACTGGTTGTCTTCGTGTATTCCATGGACATGACCGTGAATATGCTTGATATTTACCATCTGTATCAGTTACAAATAATGTTGGATCCTTTTCTCTCATCATTCTAAAAAATGGATTTGGATCAGATATTTTCATTCCAGTTATATCCTTTTGAATTTTATTATCCCCCTTAATATTCAGCTTAGGTTTCTTTATAGATTTTTTTGTTACTATCTTTTGTTCTGCTTCTTGTGATATTTTCTCCTCTTTTTGTTCTGCTTCTTGTGATATTTTCTCCTTTTTTTGTTCTGCTTCTTGTGATATTTTCTCCTCCTTTTGCTCTGCTTCTTGTGATATTTTCTCCTCCTTTTGTTCTGCTTCTTGTGATATTTTCTCCTCCTTTTGCTCTGCTTCACTTTCATCTAAGTCAATATCTATACCTTCATCATCCTCGTCATCACTATCATCTAGATCAATATCTATACCCCCCTCATCACTATCTTCATCACTATCATCTGCTGCAGCATCTATACCTTCATCATCACTATCATCTAAATCAATATCTATACCTTCATCATCACTATCACTATCACTATCAACACCACCTGTCATTTTATCAGTTGGTTTTTCGTCATTGATTTCATCATCACTTTCATCATCACTTTCATCAAATAAAAAATCCATAACATTAACTGACTTATCAGATGATTTTAATGTTTCATCGCCAAACTTTAAATCTTGCGCTACAATTGACACAGGTATATTTTCGGCAATTGGTTTTTCAGAATCAGCAACAATTTCATCTATTACATCAACATCTTCAATAGTTGGAGTTTTACATAAAGAATCAATAGTTGATACTGCAGTGTCGCTTGAATTGGGTTGTTGTGTAATACGAATTATAGAATCAATATATGTAGGTATGATATTCATATAAAAGATGTTGTTGATATTTTCCATTTCAATCATTATATTTTGTTTAAACTGGTCTTGTGTAATTTTTGTTAAGAATCCAGGATTATTTTTTATTTTTAGTTTTTTATTTTTACCTAGATTTTGAATTAATTGTAAGCTGTTAAGAAGAGTAGCAATTTTTATTTGTGCGTCAGTTTCAGTAAGTTGAAAATTGTCCATGACTGCCTTTACAATATTTTCATCTTCATTAGATCGATTTAACAACTCAACAATAAATGCATCAGTACTGTCCATTTCGTTAAAATTTGATACACGTTTATATCTCATAATAATTCCTTTTTTTAATTCACCTATAACAACATTAAATACACTAGAAACACATCCTACAATACTATTCAAGTTAATATTTTTATCAATAGATATGTAAGCATTATAAAGAATGTTATGTATATCAATATTATTATCGTATAAACTATTAAACAGATTCATATCATATCCACTGTTGAGTAAATAGGTTTTAATTATATCAATAATAGGATTAACTCCAGCTTTTAATAGTTCTTCGAGTGACTTAATAGACATAGTTTCTTTCAATTCAATAGCTATATTAATATTTGCATTCATGTCAAAAGATAAAATAATAGGAATAATAGAATTGTTATGAATATGTTCAATATAACAGGCTACTTGTTTAGATGTTCCCATGCTTTTAGTTAGTTTTAATATCATAGTTTTTGATAAATATGGGATTTTTTTTCCATTTTTAGATATTTTATCGCAAAATATTCTATAAATATTTTCTTGTTTTTTTGACGGATTAAATTTAATAATGGGGATTTCCTTTCTAGCATTTACTAATTTAAATATAATATCTAATGGAATGGTATATTGATAATCTTGTGATATAGTAAAATTAATACCACGAATACCTTGTTCAATGTAATCTAGTTCAGATTTTCTTGAGTTATAAATATCATAAAATAAATTAATATTATCGACTTGCTTTTGAAATTTATCATTTAATAATTTTTTATTATTATCAATAAGAGTATATTTTTTTGACTCTAGTAAAGATTTATCAAAAATAGCTTGTTCATATAAAAAGGGATAATATATACTAATAGTTGTTTTTTCAGATAGATTTTTCATAATAGCATTTTCAATAACATCGGATGCATGACATAAGAAAATAGAGTTTTCAAAAAGGAAACCATAATTTAAAAGAAGGTCCTTGTTAGTAGTAGTAATAATAGATTCGGAATGCGAATCTAGAATATTACTATACTTAATTGATCGAAATGGATCAACAGAGAAACTATATAAATTATCTGAAATAATAAAATGTTGCCCTAACGGAAAACTTGTAATTTGGGGCTTATTGGTTATATCAAGAGAGATAATATCATTAAAATCATATTTGTGTTTAAGAGTCAAGGTTTTAATATCAAAATCTTTAATATTTGATAAGAACTGTAAAAGAGTATCTTGTGTAATATAATTTTGACCTTTATTTGATAAACTTTCGTAAATGTATGTATTATTAAGTTTTTGAATATGTTTTGCATATAAATATAGTTCATCAAATGAGAATTCGTCTGGGTTCAACATTAATATTTTTTTTTTAATAGTTTCAATTGAATCATCTAAATAAATTCTCTGATTGTTAAATTTAACATTAACATTTTGTTCATTTATAATTTCTAGCTCATAACTACTAAATACATCCTTAAAAATTTCATTTTCTGGATTTGTTTTAAATAAATCATTAACATCTTCAGTATATAATTCGCCAAAAAACACAAAAACTGTATCTATATTATTTATGTTATTTTGTTGATATATTTTAATAATATCATCCATTTTATATATAAAATCAAAATATTATTTTATATATATATTATGCATATTAATGGAATTGTAGCTGTATGTAAGAATGGAGGCATAGGGTTGAATAACAAACTTCCATGGATATTAAAAAAGGATTTACAAAGATTTAAAAAAACAACTATTGGTAATGGAAATAATGCAATAAGCATGGGTAGAAATACTTGGGATAGTATACCTAGTTTAAATGGTAGAGATCACTTAATATTATGAAAAAGAATAAATATAGATTAATGTAAAAACAATAACTTGTTAAAGTCATTTGATTCAATAGATGAAGTCATGAAACATTGTAAAGAGAGAAAATATGATAAAATTTGGGTAATAGGAGGAAGCAATATTTATAATCAATTTATCAAATTAAATTTATTAAATTTTTTATTTGTAACATATATTGAAGACGAGTATGAGTGTGATGTGTTTTTCCCGAAGGTTCCAAAAAACTATTTTATAGTTGAGAAAGTAGTATTAAATGAATATACAGAGAGAAATAAGAATTCGGCATTAATAGTATATAAACAGGTGAAAAAGAACATGCATGTATTGCATAAAGATAGTAAATGGATTATTATAGATATTCATTACGATAATTATCCTGAATATTATTTTACAATAAGGAACATAAATGATACTACACATGAAAAGCAAACCACGCCTGATAAAATAAAATTATTATAAATCATAATAAGGATTATCAGTAATATCCATACCGCAATAATTTTTTGGATTTTTCTTGTAATCTATAGGGGTATAAATACCCATATCTACTGCATTATCTAATAAAAATTTGAAATTATTCCAAAATTCATCATTATGACCTACAGTAGCACTCATAATATGAGATAATTCGTGAATCGCTACAAATGTTAAAGTATTTGGATCAATTAAATTATCATTATCAGTTTTTTTTTTATTCAAACAGAATGCTAATTTCTCTCCTTTATTTTCACTATATGCTGTATATTCACTAGTAGGTAATGTTTCTTTAATAGTAGAAGGGTTAAAGTTTTCAACTAATCTATTAACATTTTCCCTATTAGAATACTTATTTCCCATATATTCAACAAGAGAAGACATTTTATCTGTAGTAGATGCTAATAGATTTGATGCTTTTTGTATATTTCTGCGTTCTCTTACGCAATATTTTCTTCCATCTACATTTGAAACAATACACCTTAAGTTAAATACATCAGATTCGTAATATATTTTTAAACCGACTAAAATAATAAATAGAATTATTATAATACCAAAAGTGTTTACTTTTAATTTCATATATAATAAATTAGTATAATATTAATTAGATTAATTTATTAATTATTGTTTTCCTTGTCCAATTTCAAGAGGAACTCTCATAGTGTCAGGTGAAATAGTAGTATTATTCCAAGGACCTACATTTACTTGAGGATTGGCGGGTTCAGAACGAAGTTGTAAATTGGCGTTTCTTAAAGTGTTTCCAATAGTATCAATTCCCATATGATATCCTGAGCGAAGAAGGTTTACATTCTCTAAATCACCGGAACCGGAAGGATTGAGTTGAGCCCATTGACTGTTAGTATCCTTAGGTAAGAGTTCGGAAGGGTCAGCTACAGGCTCCTTAGAGCATGAAGGAGGTAATCCTTGGTTAGAAGTAGCCATACCAGTAGCAGATGCATATGTTTCATTTTGTCCCATAGGTTGAGATGGTTGAACACCAGTAGGTTGTTGTTGTTGTTGCATCTTGCTATACGATTCTTGTTGCATTCTAGCACTGCTCATTTGCTCAGAAGTACTGTTTTTGGAACCGTTGTATGAATTAACAAGGAACATGATAAATAAAGCTCCAATTACAAAAAGTACTACATGCTCTATTTTAAGCTTCTTGAGTGATTTCATTATGTCAGACATCTTATATAAAATAAATGATAAAATATTTTTTTGCAATTAAAAACATATTTGCAATTAATCTTCTAAATAATAGATTATGCTAATTCTTCTACTAAATCATTGATCTCACCGGCTAGTTTTTTTGACCCATCTAATGATTCATCGTCTGAAGAATCACTATTATCAATATCTTCTAAAAGATATGTATTTTTAATTTTTTTTGCTTCTAAATAATGGCTGATCGCCGCCTTTTTATGTTCCTTTGCTTTTTGTTTTGTTATTTTATAAATTTCATAATAAACTTCATTTGGTTTTTTTAATTTCATATTTGCTACATTTTCACTAATAATAATATTATCCGAAACTTCTTCTAAATGATTTGGGTTTTCTGGTTTATCAACAGTTGTATTGTCAATCACATTCGATTCTATTTCCCCATCATTTTTTTCAGATTCACTAAATATAATATCGACTGATCGTTCTTCTATATTATTGTCTTTGGTCTCAGTGTCCTCTTCTAATAATTCATTTATGATATTAATATTAGCGTCACTCTTACTATTTTCCTCTTCACTAGAATTAACAGGTTCTGCTTGTTCTTCACTAGATAATACAGTATCATTTTCTATTTGAGGTTCTTCATGAGAATCTATTTCAGTATCGGTATTTATTTTAGCTAAAGTATTCACTTCATCTATAATTATGTTGTCTGATGTATTTTTTTTGATTAAACATGAGTTAAATATAGGTTTATTGTTTAATAACATAATTTGTTTTCCTACAAGTTCTACTTGAAAGCTTCTAGCTGAGAATTTTATACCTTGAATCTCTAATATAGGAATTATATGATGTTTGTCATTTAATTCTTGAACAGAAATTATATTCTCATTTTCGTCATACATATTGCAGTAGTATTGCGAATTAATAGATTTATTTTTAGGAATATTAACTCTTACTAAATGATATTTACCACCACGATAAGCACGTGTGACAGGATTAAAATTATTTTCAATATCACTCATATCCATTTCGTTTTGAAACCACAATTCTCTTTTACTAAATATTAAGTTTGTTAATGTTTCTTCTAATTTTTCAAACCACTCAATAGTTGCATCATCCTCATTTGTATACATTAAATCAATATATGCCTTTTTAGCGGTTTCGTTTAACCCTTGTTTAGTTAAACATTTAAGTGTTTGAATGTAAAATGGATTATTATTACATTTTATTTTTGTAAAATATGCTCCCCCTTGTACGGCAACAGGTTGAGATATAGTTATATTTGAAAAATCAAAGTCATTGTTAGTAAAGAATATCTCTTGCTCCATTATACTAAAATTCAGATTAAATATATTAGAAAATAACACGCTAAATTTTAATAAATATTTTGATATAGTATTTTAATGAAAGAACAATTAATAGAACAATGTTTGACTATTTTATCTAGAGAAGATGTTAAAAAGGAATTAAAAGAATTATTTAAGCCGCTAATAAGTCTATTAGTTCAAGAAATATATCCATATATCTATTTATCTCTTATTTTTGTAATTATCAGTTTTTTACTAATTTTAGGAATATTTTATTTACTCTTGCGTAATAATTTAAAGGCATTTAATTTAAAATAAATTTATATTTAGATATTATATAATATGGGAAATCAACACGAAAGTATGAGAAATCCAAGCAGTGATGCTAGTGATTCTAAGCCTCCTATGGATGTTAAATCCGAATCTATGGGTAAAATGCTTGCAGCTATGACAGGTGGTAAACGCCGTTCCAGAAGAGCCAGAAAAGCCGGTTCTTCTTGCGGAATGAAAAAGAAGGGTGGTATGAAAATGAGCAAGAAGGGTGGTATGAAAATGAGCAAGAAGGGTGGTATGAAAATGAGCAAGAAGGGTGGTATGGGTATGGGTATGGGAGCCATGGTCCGTGAAGCTTTAGTCCCTTTTGGACTTTACTCTCTTCAAAAGAGAACCCAAAGAAAGAACAGTATGAAACACCACAAAAGATCCAGAAGCTCCAGAAGATCCAGAAGCTCTAGACGCCGTTAAATAATTTTTATTAAATCATTTATGTAATTTTTAATAAAAATATTTTTATATAATATAAATGGATTCCGCAAACGATCAATCATCTAATGCATCTGGATGTTCATATTCAGATGGACCTCAATATGGAGTATGTCAAGTTGAAGCAAGAGGATGGCCTATGCCCAAAGATATGGCTCCCGTACCTATGACTGGTGGAAAGCGCAGATCTAAATCTGCTCGCCGCTCCAGATCTGCTCGTCGTTCCAGATCTGCTCGCCGATCTAAATCTGCCTCCCGTTCTAGATCTGCCTCCCGTTCTAGAAGATCTAAGAAAGCCGGTGGCCCTGGATGTGGATGCATGTCTGGTGGAAGAAAGAAAAAGGGCGGTATGATGGGTTTAGTAAGTCAAGCAATTGTACCATTCGGTCTTTTAGCCGCTCAAAAGAAATCTCAAAAAAAACACCGCCATGGACATAAATCTTATAAGAAACACTCCTTTAGAAAAAGACGATAAATAATTTATATATGTTTAAAAATATTTAGATATATAAATTTGAATTATATAATGGACGGATTTCAACAGAATATTAAAACATGGGTCTCTTTAGATTCACAATTGAAAGTTTTAAATGAAAAAGCAAAGGATATTAGGAATCAACGAAATGATTTAACATCTAATATTATTGATTTTGCAGATACTAATAACTTAGCATCATCTACTATTAAAATCACAGATGGAAAACTCAAATTCGCACAAAATAAGCAAACATCTCCTATTACATTAGGATTTTTAGAATCATGTCTTAGTGATATTATTAGTAACGAAGATGAAGTATCTCAAATAATGGAATATATTAAGCAGAAAAGAGAAGTTAAAATTACTCCTGATATTAAGCGGTTTTATAATAATTAATTTATGTCACCATTATGTATATGACCGACTTTTTAGATCTTGATTTTGATAATGATTTTGTATTTATGAATGATGATAAAGGAACCCTATCAGGTGGAGGATTTATTTTAAATTCAGAATTGTTAAAAGAAACAATTAATAATACTGACAATAATGATAGTGATAATAATTTTCAAACCGGTGGAACAGCATTATCTTCGTCTGTTATATTAAAATCACTAAAGGATTTAGCAGTACCTGCAGGATTATTATATACACAAAAAAATTTGCAGAAGAATAAATTAATCAAATATGAAAATAAGGGTGAAACTATTGATAATTCTATTTATGACAAACTATTAAGTATTGTAGATGTTAATTCAAAAAAACAACATGCTATTAAAACCAGAAAGAAGAGAGAAAAGAAATCAAAAATGTCACGAAAACAAAAGTAACCTTTAATAAATATTGTTAATTATAATACACAATATTTATTTTACATTTAAATTAAACTCCATACACTTTTATTGAAGGGTGACACTAATATATCTGGAATCTTTTCTCTCCAATAGTCTACGCGCTTCTCTTCCTTTATGTCCTTTAATGTTCTAGGGTATAATGGTGTAGAACTCATTATATCTTTCTCTTCTTGTGTAATCTTTGGCTTATATCCAAAGCAGTTTGCCCCAAATCTTACATTAGGATTTGCAATGTAACCACCATTTATTCCAGCACGACCACAATCGTTCTCATGTCCTTCTACTTTTTGTAAATAATTCCATGTATCCTTTTGTGTTGGGAATAATGCTAGTTGTTTATCAGACCATCCATAACTACACCATTCTGCACCATTTTTATATGATTGCTCTATTTCATTATATGTGGCTAAACGACCACCATAGGCTTTACATAAGGCATCAGCATTGTCATACGAATATTCATTTCCAGGCACATGAAATACTTGTTTTTTTAATTTAATTTCGGGCACAGGTGCTATTTCATCATCTGCACCTGTCGATGATTCTTGTTGCACTTGTAAATCTATAGATGGTGTATCAGTAAATAAATTATCTAAACGTGCTGTTAAATTAATATTAAAAAAATATTGTAATCCATTTAACAATACAACCACAATTAATACACCTCCCAATAATACAGTTAATAATTTCATTGAACCATTACTATCATTATCACCACCAGATACTGAGTCACCTTTTTTTCCTAAACTAGAGAATAATATTATAAATACTAATATTACCAAACCTAAAAACAATACTGCAGGAATACCTAAATTTAATCCTGAACTATTATCATAATTTTCTCCACTTTGTTGAATTGTTGGAATTCCTAATACTGAATCATAAGTTAATATCATTATTTTGTTATATATATTATTTATTTAATTTTTTTCTGTAGAAAAGACAATATCCAGATGTATTATTTAACCCAGTAAAATTTATTTTTGATATATTTGTATCATTAAACAAATACCAATCACCATTTTTTACTTTTATTGTTGCAGTATAGTGACCACCTAAGGTTCCGCCACTATGATTACATACCCCATACAGTTCATATTTATAGGAATCTTTCTCATATCCACATACATATTTACTTAAATCTAAATTATCTAATTCTAAATCAATTGGACGCTGAATCTTTTTTCCATCATATGTAAATCTTTTAATATCCAACACTAATATCTTAGGCAAACTCCAAAATCTTATTTTTTTTGTTACTTGCTCTATTTGTTTGGTTTCTTCATTCATATATCCATCTAATATTTCTTCACTACAATATTTATCAAAACAATCTATTAAATTACATGAAGACTTATCTAAATTTATCGGTATATCTATTATAAAATATGGTTCCGCCTTTGAACTTACTACTTTTTTTTCATTGCTTAAAATAGATACATGTATCCCATAAAATATATCTAAAAATTCGGAATATTCTTTGCTATACATATCTTTCATCATTTTATAACATTCCACAGCCATCTTATCTGTTTTATTTTTCTCTTTACCCTTTATTACCATATCTACTTCACGCCTCATTCCATTATGAAACGAATCTATTATAAATAATAAAAATTCGGGCAAATCATTTTGAGCATATCCTGTAAATATATCCTTCTTCTTTTGTCGGGCAACATATTGTATCGCTTTTAAAAATCCACCCGGAGAAATTATTCTATTTTCTTCCCACATTAATTTTCTTAATTTATCCCATTCTATCAATAATTTTGAATCTATTAAATACTTCTTATCATGATAAGCAGATAATCTATCTTTATATTTACCATCATCTTTATCAAAAAACTTATTTATCTCATATGTGTGACTTAATACTTGCATACATGAATTTATAAAACATGTATTTCCTAAATTTGCCAATCCAGTTAAGCCCTTATTTTCTGTCATTAATTATAATAATAAGTAATTTTTAAACTAATATTATTAATATTTAAATATTATTAAATAATATATTCATATGGACACTCGCATAAATAATAGAATTATTGATTTATATAACACATTATTAGATCAAACATTAATTAATTATAATCAAACATTAAATACGATTAATCGCATAGAATCCGGTATTAGAGAATTATCTACAAATCGAAATAATCAGCAGGAAAATATTTCAGAAGACAATGAACGCAATAATTATAATAGCAGAAATATACCAACCGGATTTATGCAACAACGATATAGAGGTAATAATAACGATACATTAAGATATACAAGAAATATTAATAATCGCAATCCTACTATTTCTACAAATGACCGTAATAATCGACAAATAAACCATAATAATAATAATAATAGAAATAATGTCATTAGAAATAGTTATAGAAATGCTAATAGAAATTCTTCAATATTCAATGAATTATCACCTATACTTACTATGTTTAATAACCCATATGCTGACCTAACCCCAGTTGTTGTTAGACCTTCCAGACGACAAATTAATATTTCTACCGAAATTATTCATTTTTCAAATGATCTTCAAAATAATATATGTCCAATTACTCAAACTCCTTTTGAAGAAAATCATAGTATTAGACGTATTAGGCATTGTGGTCATTGTTTTATGAGTGAATCTTTATTAAACTGGTTTGATAGAAGTGTTATTTGTCCAGTATGTAGATATGATATTAGAACTTATAATTCTAATTCTAATAATTATGTTAATGATAATGACGATAGACACGATAATTCCAATAATAATGTAACATCTAATCGCAATAACTCTAATGACATCTCTAATAATAATTCTACTAATAATTCTACTAATAATTCTACTAATAATTCTACTAATAATTCTACTAATAATTCTACTAATAATTCTACTAATAATTCTAATGACATCTCTAATAATAATTCTACTAATAATTCTACTAATAATTCTACCAATAATTCTAATTTGATCAATTCATTTTTAACTTCATTAGCATCAAGCTTAGTAAGTAATAATGATATTTCATCAAACCTTTTTAATTTAGAATATGTAATTGAAACACCTAGAGATACTATGACCTTTTCTAATATATCTTCTAATGAATTTAGAGATAATATATTCTCATCATTATCAGATTCTACTTATAGAAATACTAATAATAACACTACCAATTATAATGATGAAGATGAAGATGAAGTTGATGATGTAGAGTAATATATTTAAAATATATTTAAAGTTCTACATACAATAGTATATAATTATGTCAAAATCATTGCAATATAGTATTGATATGTTAGTTAAGTTATTAAATAATATGAGACCAATGTTATTATTTTATTTGTCGTGGATTTTTTTACATTATATTTGCTCACAATTTTATATTTATTTTTGTATTTCTAATACAATTATGGGAGTATTTCTTTCTCCTTTTCTCTCAATGGCTCCACACTGTAGTGCATTTAGATGGGTTATTCATGAATCTGGGAATATTTTTTATACTATGTGGATTTCTATAGGGGCCTGGATTGCATCCAATTTATTAACATTTAAATAGAATTCGTGCTATAATTATATTATGATTTTATTTATATTATCATTATTATTGTTTAATAAATTATATCATAATTTTAAAATAATAAATCATTTGCATTACAATACATTTAAAATAAATTTATTTAATGATAATAACAATCACGACGATGATAAATATAACTATAAAAAAGGTTATTGTGAAATAACATTTGAAAATGCCACCGAAAATAGTATTCAACTACATCGAATAAAAAAAAATATTTTTAATAAATATTTATTAGATCTATTATTATCCAATAAAATTAACGATATTAATAAAGTTAATTTTATCAAGGAAAATACAGAAATACTTAACCCATCATTTTCTCCTAATATAACAGCTGCTGGATTATTAGAAGATTGGAATTTTTCTTTACATGAAGAATGATTTAAGTGACTTCATATTATTTTTCATATTATCAGTTTCTCTCAAGTACTTATCAAATAATAATATCTTCACCTCTTTATTCTTTAGATCTTGAATCTTTGTTGCAAGTTTCTCATCATCGTCTATAGTTTGTTTTAATGTATCTATCTTCATTTGAAAGTTTTTCTTCTTTCTTTTAAATGAATCAATATTGTCTAGTACTAGTGCAAATACTTGTTGAACTGGTTTCATAATTTGATTTGTAATATAAAATGAATAATTCGGTCTAATCTTATTTTTAATTATATAGTCTGGAGTTTCTATTTTGTCTCCTTGAAGTGCATTTTTCTTTTTTGTTTCTATATATACGAAAGGTATTCTATCTCCACTACTTGGTTTATTACCTGGATCTCGTTTTCCAATTCTATCCGCTAATACTTTATGTGCAATTTGTTTTGGATTTTTGTAATTTGACCTTAAGGATTTGGTAATAATCAACTTGTCCATTGGATATTTTTCTTCAATTATATTTTGTAAGCATGATTGTAGAAAATCAACTGCTTTTTGAACATCCTTCTCTTTCATTAGAATATCAATAATGCCACCATATACATCCTTCACAATTGGAGCATTATCACGACGCTTCAATACAATACCCATACTATTTCTTTTACATTTATTAGGATCCTTTTCATATAGCATCCCCACATAACGCTTTTTTGATAGAAGACAAAAGGGCATGAATGTCTTTTCATATTCCAGGTCATGTGGCTTTTTTAGAAACTGTGTCGCTAAGGCCCCCGCTTCTTGGGCCAACTCAATTGTAATTTCTAAAGCCTTTTTCCCTCGAATATCTTCTCCATCTAGAGTTTTTAAGTTAAATGTAAAGAATACACTATCAGTATCTCCATATACATATTCAGCATTTGAATGCACCTTTCCATATTTTGTTGTATCTACAATTAAATCACCATATGTTTCTTCAATAACACGCTTACCATATGTCAATAATTTACGACCGATTGCTGTACATGATGCAGCCACATCCTTTTCGTAAAATGTACTTGTTTTCGCACCACATTGACCATACAATGAATTAGCAGTCAATTTATAACTTAACTGTCGCTTGTCAAGAATATTTTTCATAAAATCGTCAGTCTGTTGAGGAATTAACTTTCTAGTAGCTTTTCTCGATGCTAATAATTCTTCCAAAATAGACGGCATAATACCACGACCCTCGGGAAATTGTGCAAATCTACAGGTTTTTGTTCCACAATGAACTTTTTCAGATTTACCACGACTATTTTTTACCCATTTAAACGAATCATATGTTACATTCACATACTCATAATCAGGCAAATTATCATAAATAAACCTACCACTCTCATCTTTTTCACCATTCTCATTAATTTGATTTCCGTTTAAATCATATTCTTTCGTCCATACCTTACTATCATGTGATAAATTATCACTAATCATAGACGATGGATACAACGAACTATAATCTACACATGCAACAGGATTGTCTAGATATAAATCACATTTGGGATCCAATACAATGGCCCCTTCATATCCCTCATCAAACATCGGTTTTTCTAGCACAGGCATTAATGTCTTTTTTTCTCGACATTTCTTGGCGATATAACTTGTTAATTTAATACCTTGACCACGCATCACTAAGAAATTTATCGGTACACTACAAATCTTAGCCATCTCAACATATCCAGTCATAACATCAATCTTATTCATCAAATGATGTACCAAGTTGCAATCCTGAATACAGTATTTTGCAATAATTGCACGCTCATTTGGACCTTCATTTGTCATTCTAAAAATATCTTGTGGAGTAACATCATCCTTTGCTAATCCCCATTTAACATGTTTAGTCATATCAGGTGTTTCAATACCTTCTATTTCAAATGTACCATCTGTTTTATTTACATTGTAAACCTTGGATTTTTGCCCATCTTTATAATAGTCAGTAGAATGACTCGTCTCTTCAAAATTAATAAAACTACCATTTTCTAGACCAGTTAGATTCTTACTGAAAATCTTTGTTGAATTATTATTATGCTCATACTTTTTTACATCATCGCCTATAAAATACCCTGATACATAATCTAATTTATATGATGTCAAATTATAATCTCGGCGAAAATAATTATACAAATCTACTTGTAATCTTCCTGTAATTTTTATAAAATTTAACTCATGATCTCCACTAGCAAGTACTATCTTACTTTCTTCTATTTTTATATTTCCAGTGTCATCGTCTTTCTCTCCACAAATCTCATTATTATTTCTAGATAATTTTAAGAATTCTTCTTCACAATTATTTTCACGAGATCTAATATGCATAAATTTATAATCAAAACCAAATATGTTGTAACCAATTATAATATCAGGATCTTCTTTTAAAATTAAATCTTTCCAAGCAAGTAATAATTCCCGCTCTGTCTTATATGATACTATTTCACTGTTTTCTATCTCATCAACATTACTGCATGTATCCAATACTACACAATTATTTAAATAAGGCTTTTCATCTCCATATTTTAAAAAGGTCGACCCAATAAATGTTACTTTATCTCCTTCTAATTCAGGAAAACCTACTACTTTAAATATATCTGTCATTTTATCTATCTTATCTTCACGCTTGATTTCTTTATTATGAATCATATCTAATATATTAGAATCATAATCAATCTTTCTCTTAGATGAATACTCCTCATCATCAACATCCTCATTATTCATTCGTTCAAACATCTTTTCTATCGTGTTTTCCTCCGAATTCACATTAGATACTGTTTTCACATTTATTTCAAAATATCTAGTCAATAATTTATTTAACGCAACCATTGACGGCTTACTCTTTGAATACACCTTATCAATATTAATCATATCATCATAACCAAATGCTGTTTTAATTATTTTTGTTACTTCTGATCTTGTTATATCATGTTCTTCACTATCACTATATTCCATTATACTATTCGATAGTTTTTTATACGATTTCTTTGGAATTGGAAAATCACCATGACTACTACTAGCTTCAATATCAAAACTACAAATCTTATATGGAACTATGGTTTCCTTATTATTAAGTGAAATTATATCTTTGTTACTTATATCATACTCATATTTGCATGATGTCATCCTATTCACTGTAGTAGTTGCCTTTTTTAATGGTATACTTATCCATCCTGAAGGACTAATTTCTTTAATATGAAAATATCTTAATAACGGAGGAATATTAGCTTCATATAAATATGTGCTTGTATCTTGATAAATATAACCATTATCTTTCAGTCTTCTACCATCCTTTCCATTCTGATAATATAAATTTTTTACTTTATTCATACAAACCATATTTTCAAATTTAAATAACACAAATTTATGCTCTTTTCCACCATCAAATCCATACAATTTCCTTCTTTTTATTATTTTACATTCACAAATCGAATTCTCATAATATTTCCCTATTTTACTCTTTATATGGCTTAAAAATTCGCATTTTTTATCTATATTCCAATTATCGTCCACTTTCACATAAAAGAATGGTTTATAATCTGATACATACAAACAAAATGTTTCACCTATTTCATTTATACCAAACATTTGCATAGTAAATTTCTTTAGATCTCTTTTCATTTTATATTGCCCTTCTTCACTTCCACTTGATGTATCTTTATCAACCACATTATCATATATGTTGAAATCCAACAACTTTAATGAACGCTCTAATGTAGGCATGATTTGTTAATTCTATATGTATTATATTTTTATCTTTAATTAATTATCAATTTTTTATTATAAGTACATAAAATATTGATCTATTTAATAATTCATACATCTTTTTAAACATTTATTATATTTTCTTTTTGTTTTGCAACACTTTCTGCAACCATCCGTCCCATTTCTCTTCCCTTTACATCCTCTTTTGGTTTTCCTTTTACTACCCCCCATCGCCTTTGACATAATTTCTTGTAACGATGGATCCAATTCTTTTTCTTTACTTAATCTCTCTTTAATTATGCTATGTGTATCTTTCATTAAATCTTTAGTATCTTCTACTGTATCCTGCGCTTCTTTCGTAGTTACAGGTTTTGTATATCCATAGGTATATAACAATGCTCTATAAGGATCTTTAACTGATTGTTTACGTTGAATACCTCGCAATTTCATCATAAACCTTTTATTTTTACCAGCTAATTCATCTCCTTCATTACTAAATCTTGTGTAATCACTACTAGGAGTTCTTAACATTATATCTATTTCTCTCATATATCTTATATAATCGTAGCTTTGTTTAGCTAATAATAGTTGATCCTTTAATTTATTATCGGTTAATGGCTTTAGATTATTAAATTTAGGATTAAACTTCCTACAACTAGGTACTTGTCTATTTTCAAAACCAGGACTTATTCTACAATTACTATCAAATTCTCTACTATCAATATTCGAACAGTATATCCAATCTTCACGATATTTCCAAAAAGGTTTTGTTGATAATCCTTTTGCTCTAAATACTTTATCTACACTATTTATCGCAAAGGATTCACTATCTGCAGCTGTTACTATATGATCTTCACTATAGCTATTATTCAGAGCTATTAAATATGGTTTTAACCATTCTTTATTCTCTACAAAATTAAAATCATCTGGTCCATTTTCTGTAGATTTCTTATTATTACCATTTCTCTCTATTGACATTATTGAACCTCCCCCTTTTCGCCCTTTACATTTAGATTTCCTTTTATTTGATCGCTTTTTTGTATACTTTCCCTTTTTTAATGTTTTATACCCCCCTTTCATTTTATTTTTTAAATATCCACTTTTTAATAAAAATTCGATCATTTTATCCTTACTTTTAGGACCATTATATTCATCTACTTTCTTTCCGTCTTTTAATAATATTAAAGAAGGTACATACGATACATCACTATATGTATTTCTTTTCTCTAAGCTTTTTATTCCATCAGGATTTATTTGTGCAAGTAATAAGTCTGTATCATATTTATCTTCTATGTCTTTACACATTTCATCCCATTCATTTTCCATTGCTATACATGCTGGACAACTTGGACTAAAATATTTTGCAAACACTGGATACTTCTTATTATATTTATCAAATTTATCGGCATTCTTTCCATTTATGTATAAGATTTTCATATATATTTATTGTAGATTATAATTAACCTAATCTATATTTGAAAAATAATTTATCCTAATTAAATATATATATATGTTAAAATTAATTACTATTCTTATTATATTTATTCTAGGATTATACTTTTGTTCAACCTATACTTCTAAACAAATTGTTGAAGGATTTCAACCTGATTCTAACGCATGTCCTAATATATTAATTCAAAAGGGTAAGGAAATATATTTACATAATTCTAAATTAGCAAAAATACCTGGCGTTAATCCAATCAAATTCAATAATTTAGAAGAATATACTGAATTTATTGATTGGCAAAGAAGTCAAAATATTAAGTGCCCTGTACTATTTTTACAGCACTCATATGATGCACAAGGCAAGCCTGTATATAAATTTAGACCTAGTCCCGATGACACTCAGGGCGGTCTTCCACCTGTATTAACTTATGGATCAGATGATCAAGCATTACCATTAAGTATGCAAACACCACCTGAAACTAAATTAATAGATGCTGGACGCGATGATGATCCATACAATGAAAACTCATATCCTGCATATGATCCTATGAATATGTATGAAGGAGAATATACACCTTTAGATAAAATGTTTCATCAACAAGAAGGTTCGGGTAAAAAAAGTACAAATCCTATGGACGTTAATTGGGGAGGTCTAGCCTACACACAGGGAGCAGTAGATGCCGGTTATTATAAAGGAGACGAAGTATATATGAAACCTGCAGAATAAATAATTAATAATTTATTATTTTTATTAATTATTCTTTATTAATAATTTTTATATGGAATTCCCTCTCTAGGTGGACACCAAACAGTCATATACCCTTGTACTGCACTTTGACTCCACGAAGTACTATAACTACCACTATCTGCTATACTACCATAGCGAACTTTAGCGCAATTTGCAGAAGTAAATGGCGCTCCTAATGTAGTATCACTATTCGGTCTCATACGCAACTTTAAACTTTGAGAAAGATCTCTACCTTTTGGAATAAAGACCCATTTTTTTGGTTCTAAAGATATATTCCAACCATTATCTATTTTACCATCAATAATATTAGTTTGTGTTACAGTATCTAATACAATATGCTCCATCGTTTGTAATGAAGTACCATTATCAAATTTACCTAATCCATTTGTTATTATTTGTAATACAGCAGTTCCTGATACATCAAGGATATCACTCAGTTTGTTTACACCAAATGGTACATCTATATTTACCCCAGTAAGCCATCCATCTCTAGGCATTGTCACTTTTTGAGAATAATCAGCCGGAATTAGCTCACTACTACTGTTGGTTCTTCTATATAACGCTGTCATTACACCCAGAGAAGCTATTACTCCATTCGCGGGACTACCATAACTCGAATCCCATATACGAAAGAAAGTGTCAGAGTTTGTGTATAGTGGAAATGCTCCAAAAGATGATGCACTAGGCCAATTTGCAGTTAAATATGCATTAAAAATATCAAATTTAAGTTCACTTCCCATTATTATTCGCTCCTTAGAATATTTTGATGCGTCATTCCATCCGTTTTCTAGCCAATATATTGGTGCTTGTAATTCTACCGCTTGTGTATTAGTAGGACTATCTTCATCTGTTGCAGTACTACCTATATTCTTGAGAATATATTCTGTACCTGTTGGTACATTTCCACCAATTACTATTGCACTTAAATCAGCACCAGGAATATAGAACTTATGTCCAACTTTGTCTTCGTTATACGTGCTATATAAATCTAATACAGATGATGTACCTACTGAAAATGTAGTCTTTGAACCAGTTCCTGATTTAATAAATACTTCTTTACCAGTTTTGGCCACAATGTCTATTCCACTATTATCAAGTACACCTATATAGTTATTACTCGAAGAAGTTACATTACTTTTTGAGGAACCATTAGATAAATAAACACTATCTCCTAATACATAACTAGATCCAATAATTGATCGAATAATATTGTCATTTATATTCCCTATAAAAAGACTAGATGGGTCCCACTGAAGAGTTCCATTTCCAGTTCCATAAATATTGGAAGAACTACTATTAGTGCCTCTAATATTAATATAACTTACATCCATTTTTTCCACATTTATAATATCTCGATTATTTAAATATATATCTGTATTAGCCATTGAAATATCTGATAAAATATTCAATTTACTTGAATTATTGGTTTCGATATTATCAGTTTCTACCTTAGTTGTATTTAAAATATCGTTATTATTCATATCTAAATTACCTGAAATATCGATGCTTTGATTGTTCGCTTCTATTATAGTTGCCTTTATTCTATTAACATTAATAATATCATTATTACTCATATCTAAATCGCCATAAATATTAAGAATGTCATTACCACTAATTTCAGATGGATAAATACTATTTAAATTAACAATTGTATTACTAATATCCGAAGCATTATTAAATTCTAATCCTCCATTTAATAATAGATTATCACCATCTGATGTAATAGCACTTAAATCAATTATATGACCACCAATACCTGCTGCATTATCAAATTTTAAATCTGCCTTTTGAATCCTTATTGTATTCGGATAAAACACATTTGCAGGATAAAGAAATTCTGTAGATAATTGATATGTTTTGACATGTCCAAGACTATTGTCTATGGTTGCGAATGGCTTTGTAGTAATATTTTGGGTAAATACATCTTTTAATGTTGTAAAGCCGTTTACATTTAAACTATTATCAAAAGTACCAAGTTCTCGTACTTTTATTGCACCAGAAAAGTCTATAGTATTACCATTAATAATAGTACTTGGGTTAAGCATGTTAATTTGACCAGATATATCAAGTCCATTCAATACTGTTATTTTTTCGCCAACATTTACATTTCCCATAAATGTTTCACTATCTAAAGAACTCATAGCTAATGAAGTACCTGTAGCATATGATATATCATTAAATGTATCTAATTTTAACTGTTTATAAATGGTATAAGAAGTAGTAAAAACCAATGTAGGAATTGCAATAAAAGATGATTCTAATGTCCAATCTCTATAGTCTCCGGTATTACTAGTTGTACCTTCATTATTTTGATAAAGTCTTACTACACTATTGTTTGCTATTATTCCTGAACCAGTTATTCCAATAAGTAAATCAATAGTTGACTCTAATGGAGTACCTCCACTAGTATTGAGTCCAATACCGATATAATTTATAGAATTTTGTATAATATCTTCACCATTGCTGTATATAACTTTAATAAATGGTTTAACAGTTGAAGGAGTTGATGGAAGAGTAAAATCATCACTATAAAACCCAGCAATAAATTCAATTGTAGTAATAGTATCATTTTCTATTTTTATTGTAAATCTACCAGAACATACAGTTGGTCCAGATCCAACTGAGGGATCAGTGGACATAATGACATTAGCTATTTTATAATAATTAACCCCACTTGACAATGACAGCTGTTGAGGACCGAGTTTTTGTAAAAATTGTGTATTATTAACAATTAAATTATTGGAAACATCTAAATTATTAAATGAAGCATCTCCGCCCCCACCTCCCCCACCACTAGCTCCTTTTGGTCCATTATATTTTATAAATGATAATCGCGGAGTACCATTTATAGTAATCCAGTCAGTAACATCTTGTTGATCTCCATACATCTCAATAAATCCCGACTGATAATCCATTAACCAAAATAATGGGGACTCATACACATCTAATGAATTGGTGCCCGAATTACTCCATAGTGTTTGTAAATACGATTTTTTTTGTGTTGCATCATATAAAAATGGTATAGAATCTTTCATTAAACTGTTAAATAGACCGTCACCATCATCTATATACCATGTTTTATTAGTATTGGGTGAAGGTTGGGTCATCTCTGCCTTATAGTAAAATACTAGATCTGTTCCAGGTATTTCATAACTTATCCCCAGCACCGCACCAGAATTCGCAAAACTAGCGTCTAATGCGGTTGACCCATATAATGTTTGACCAAACGAAGTATATGTAATGTTTGATAAATCAGCTGGTATGTTATTTGAAAATATTGATTCGTTTGTTACATAACTTCTAAATGGATACTTATGATCACCACTATTAAATGGATCATTTTGTCTAACATTTACTACGCCTACAAATTCTTTAAAAAGTAATTCTGTTTTTTCTGGGTCACTAGCCATAATATATAAATTATACAAATAATATTTTATATATTAATTAACATTAATTAAATTTATATTTATATTAAGGTCCTTGTCCGAATTCTACATCAATACTTCTTATACTAGAACTACTAGCACTTAATGTTGAAGGTAATCCAACTGTTATTTGAAGTGTAGTTGTTTGAAGAGAAGAAGAATTTGTAAATATGCGATATGCCTGGCTATTAACATTTGACAACCATGATCCTGGCCATGTATTATTTACTCGGATTTGACCATCAAATACCGGTATGGTTCCTGAGAAACTGGTTGATGGTTCTATAGTTGAATTATTATTCTCTGTATGATATACCCAATATCCATTTGATACACTTGTTTTACTAGAATCTTGTGACAACTGATTACCAATAGAATCTTCAACAATCAATTTAAAAAATGGTATATTACCACTTGTAACTGGTATAATTGGTGCATCTATATTAAAAGTAATATATTTTTGTACTCTTGATATTATTCCACTATTTGAAGCATCAAACCACCATTTTCTATTTGAAGTTAATTGTGTATTAATAGTTTCTCCACTTAATCCATTTATATCGAAAATACTATAATCTTTTAATTGACCACTTGGATTATAATAAACATTGCTTAAATCTGTATATGGAAAATCTTGATTAGTAGTACTATTCACACCTCTAAACGCCCCATTAGCCCATAACAATTGTTTATTTGTTGCTAGATTTTGATGATTATATGTAGTGGCTGTTGAAAATGTAGCGAAACCAATAGTTTCAATCATTTGTGCATTATTACTAGACGCAGTAGTTCCAAAAAAATTGTTAGGATTATTATTTGAATTTAATGCAGTACCACCCCATGTATAATCCCACCATAATGATTTTCCAGATGTACCAAATGAAATATCCTGTGGTGGTATATTTTGTGGGTCAGGAGTATATGTTACATTATTTAACACTTTACCTTTTATTTGAAATTGTGGTGTTGTATTATATGTTCGGGAATATTTTTGTGTATCAGTGTAAAAAATATTCGATATTTTTAATTGAGGATCAAAATTAACACTTGTTATTGTAGTTGGATTTGGAAAAGGTTCTGTTTCTGAATCAACAATATCTCCTGGACCATTAGGTTGATAAAATAAATCAAACTTACATAATCCACCAATGCCATCTATTGTAGGTGAAGCCCATGTAGCATCAATATCATATATATTATAACTAAAATCAATATTAATAACACTGGAGCCTCCAGGATTTTGCTGACCTTGTAAATAAGTTCCCAATAAAGGATTTGGATTAGTATATCCATTTAAACTAAAGTCTATTGGATCATTTGGTCGTTTACCTATGATAAATTTTTTATATAAATATTTTCCACTAGTAGTCCAATTTGTACCAGCTACTACTAATGGGTCATTATAGAAATGTTTTAATCTTAATTCATATGGGTCATAACTATTATTACATATATCTGGATAATTAGACAAATTAATATTTCTTATATCTAATTTTGTTAGATCTAATCCTGTATAATAACCTTGATATTGAAAATTAGGATTTTTTCCAGCTTCAACAACCGATGTATCTATATTAAAATATTGATTAGATAAATCAGTCTTATCTTGTAAATATCCAATACTAGGATTAGCCGAAGTGTCTCCAATTATATTTGAATTTTGAATTGATACGTCTAAATAAGATAGTTCTCTACCTGACGTGTCCTTACCTATTAATTTATCATGAATTGTACCAAAATTATTTGCTACTAGTATTTTTCCAGAACCGTTAATAACCTCTCCTGTAAAATTAGATGAATTTTCTAAAAAAGTTACTGACTGACCATTTGTAGTAGGTGTATTACCTGGTCTAACCTCGAATACTTCATTATATCCCGAAATATCTATCTTGCTTATATCATAATTAGTAATGACAACATCTGCAGTAATAGTATCTTGATAATTAGAAGTAGTTATAGCTTCAGTTCTAGTAGGTTTTGGTGTAATAAATTCAAAAGATACACCACTTAAATTATATACTAATGTATATGATGGATCACCAACATTATTAAATCCATACAAATTTGTTAATGTATATTTATATTGTGGACATACAGATAAATCACTTATCAAAGATGATTCATTAAATGCTACTTTATTTTTTTTCTGTAATATAGATGATATATCAAATCCAAATATTTCGCCACTTAGTCCATTAATTACATCGTATCTTTTATCTTCCATTTGATTATTACTTAAATCAACTTCACCGCTTACACTTATACCAAAGGCATATGTTAAATTTAAATTAGAGTTTATTTCATCATTATTTGGACCACTATTAAATGGTGTATTTAAACATACATCTGCTGTACCAGTTGTAGATAATTCAATACTAAATGTTGATGGCTGAAATGTTGGAGTCATGGATATACTTGCATCTGTGGGCGCATTAGCTATACCAAATGATCCTAATTCAATGAAATCGCCAGATAAGTTTGGTATATATAGATAATTCCAAGATGCATCATTAAGATAAATTGGATCAGTAACAGGAGTATTTGTTCCGCTATTATCCATATATATTCTGAATTGATATCCTTTACCTAATTCTAATCCGTTATACGATACTCTATTAAAAGGTGCCACATTTACTCCATTATTCCCACATAAATCTGTCTGTATAGGATTACCGCCGCTACTAGTTAAATAAGCACTAGTTAATGTATTTGGTAGAACCGTTTGAATCGAAGATGAAGAATTGTCAATAGTTAATGGCGTCCATTCACCACTAGGAGTTCCTGCATCATACAATAAATATTCTATATTTATATGTTGATGAAAAGGCAATCTTCTAATTTGAATATTATCTGATTGATTATTAGATCCATCTGGATATGATGTATAAGTACCAAATGGTAATGCAGACTGTTTATTTACAGGATTACTCCACGACAATATAATAGTTCCGCTTCCTAAATTTTCATTTAAAATACCAGATCCATCCGTAGGTGCTAGTGGAATATTATATAATACAGATGATATATCAGATGATGCGGTTGATGATGATCCTTTATTTGTGATTAATGCTCCATTTGTATTAAATGATACATCAAAACCACTAATATCAAAATATATAGCACTCACATCTTGAGGACTATTACTTGTATCTCCTACCGTTATTAAACCTGAACCACTGCCTCCTCCTGTTGAAAAATCTCCCTTTTTACCAGTATATTTTATAAATGATATTCTGGGTCTTTTAAACTGCTGACTACTTACATCGGTTATATTAATATTACGATCACTCTGTAATGTAGTAGGATCTTGATAAAATTGTAATATGCCTGTAGCTGCATCCATTGCCCAATTTAAACCATCAATTTCATTTTGAGATTCATTAACCCAACTAGTTCCGTCATAATATTCAACTATAGGAGTATACATACTCGGTACTTGATCATTATAAAGGTACGGAATCGTATCTAATAATATATTATTATTTGTGAAGTCGTCTGAAGATGATAAATCAATTAACCACCATGCTTGATTAGTAGCATTCGTCTGCTGTAAATAAACTCTGTGATAGTATCTTAATGGTAATATATTCCCCGAATTGTCTGATAAATCTACAAAACTTATTGTTTGATCTTTATAAGTAGTATTCCAACTAGTATCAGGTATTTGTGGTTGTTGTGATGAACTCCATAAATTAAATAGGGTTACAGGATTTGTAAATGGAACTTCTTCAATATAAACAGTTTCCTTAAAAACTCCTGTATTTGATTTTTTACTTTCACTAGAATAACTAGTTCCACCAATACCAGCACCATATATTACGGATGTTTGCGCTACTCCTTGAAATTTCTTAAACAATAGATTTGTTTTATTCTCATTATTTAATTCGTCTGCCATAACTAATATAAATTATTATTATATTATTTATAATAATAATTTACTAAATAGACCTAATTAAGCATAACTTATGTTAATTGATTTAACTGTCTTTCCTCTATTTATTCCTATAGCTAAATATTGGTATATAGCGTTTGCTGTATTTATCCGTCTAATATATCCACCTGAATTTGTAGACCATATACCATTTTGTATTCCATTATTAGTACCAGATTGAGCAAGTGCAAAATAATTTAATGAACCAGGCGTTACATTTTTATTCGCACAATCCAACCAAGGTGAATACGGCTTTGTACCAACTGTATTCCATGTATAAGCACTAGCTCCAGATTGTAATTCTTCTTGATAAAATAATACATAGTCATCTCCTTTATCTAATGTAGTACCCGATTTATCCTTAATCACTACATTCATATTTAAACTATTAACTGTATTTGATAATCTTATTATTAAAAATTTTAAATTCGTATATGATTTAGTTAATAAACTACCATTTCCGGTCCAATAATAATTAATATCATATCTTATTGTTTGCGTTAAACCACTATTATCAAATATACTATAATCTTTCATTACATTACTTGGATTATAGAAATTACCAGAGTAATCTATGTATGGGTAGTTACTTGCTGTAATTGTATTTGAACTATTATCACCAACCCATCCACCATTACACCACATTGCAGTATAATTATTTATACTAGCTGTCATATTATATCCTCCGAGTGTTGTAGCTTGACCAGTAGATATATCAAATACATTTACTAAAGTATTTAGTCTTGGTGATGTATTTGACAATCCAGTTACTGTTATATTAGGTATATTTGTAGCACCTGTTTGAGGTTCTGGATATGGTGTGTATTGCGAAGACCCATTATTAAATGTAAAATCCCACCACCATGCTTTACCATTACCTGATAAATCATTTTGAACTATTCTTTGATCAGATGGATTAGGCGTTAATGTGACATTATTTTTTATGTTAAGTTCTATTTTAAATTGATTACCGGCAGCATTTGAAATATCTCGAGAGTAAGGGAAATTTGCGTAGTCTGTTGTACTTAGAGTACCTGTATAATCTACCATTAATGTTTTATTTACACTAAATGTTTCATTAACACCTGTTACACTCCAACTAGATGATGTTTCGTCTGTACTAAATGGTGTTCCAGACGGATCGTAATATAATGTTAAATCGTATAAACTATTACTAGTTGTTGCATCGTTTGGAGCCCATATAGGATGTAAATTATCAATATCACAAGTTACATTAAATTTCAGATCATTATTCGGATCAGTTGGTAATGGTAATCCATATAATTGTTTTGTTCCATTTAAACTAGGATTTGTCGTAGATACTGAAAAATTATTACTAATTTCTGTAGATATTTCGGGTTTTTTTGCTAGACTTAATGATAGACTATTAGATGGACTCTTAATATCAATGTTTCCATCCTGCTTGTACAATATTTGATTAATGTTCCATTCATATGGGCTATATCCATTATTACATATATCAGGTATTATACCTAATGATATATCTCTTAATTTAATAGATGACACATCAAATCCTAAATAGTAGCCTTCTGTTCGTGTTATATCAATTCCATTTGATAAATCTATAGTTTTACTTGAAGAAATTGTTAAATATGTATTACTATCTTGACTATTATTATCATTTCCGGTAAAACCAACTCTTGTAGTGGAACTTAAATCAATAATTTTATTACTATTCTGATCATCCACATAAGAATATATATATGTTATATCTTCGCCGCTACATGATTTCCCTAACATACTGTTTGCTGCTACAAAAGATATATCAATATCACCATGAGCAAGACTACCATTAATTTGATTATATGTTTTTGGTTCTCCAAAATTTGCTGCTAGATTATAAACTCCTGATTGAGAGAAATTAATCGAAGAATTATCTTGTAAAAAATATACAGAATATGAATTATTGTAATTTACTCTACTTATAACATCTGTCGTTGTATATCCATCGGTATTTGATGGATTAAAATTTTTACTATCTAAAAATTGGTTATAATTATTAGTTACTGTTGATCGTGAAGGAATTACAACACCAGCTTGTGTTTTTATTGATAATGGTGCTGGAACCAACTGGCTAGAAAAATCTTCGGCACTATTTACTGCATAGTAAGTTCCTATTTTAGTATTATATACATATTCTGGAAATGCATATATATCTAAATTTGTTCCTGCACCTTGAGGATTACCACTAGGAAATCCCCAAAACTTTTTATTATAATTTGTCGCAGGCCATCCTTGACTAGCATCAAATAAATAATTATTTGTACTATTACCTCCTATTTGAACAGAATAATTACTTCGTTGTCCAGATATATCAACGCCATATCCTATACTAAGAGTTGAACTACCATATGGGACATTTATACTAGCATCCATATATAATCCACCTTCTCCTCCGATTTTTAACTCGTTGTAGTCATCAGAATTTGTATCAAATGCGATTGAATCGGGAGGTAGAGCTGGTCCAGGATTACCAAATGGAATTCCAGATCCATCTGGACAATATAAATAATTCCATGAAGTATCACTAGAGTTATTCGTATATGCAATTCTAAAAATATATGCAGAACCGACTATAAATGGTACTTGTATTGTTACTTTACCATTTGGGGATATATTAGTAGTTGCCACTGGATTTGATGGACTAGACTGCGTACTTACTAAATTTAATTGATTTATTAATGTAGGAATAAAAGAACTACTATTTGTTACACCAGAGCTATATGTAATATCTGTCCATGTAGGTGAACTAGCATTAGTATTTTTATATCCAATAATTATATCATTAATATATGGTAGATAATTTAAAGTATTATTATAACTAGGTGAATTATCAACAAAATTAAATGCTGCTTTTGTTTGGGATGGTGGTTTCCAATTTGCAAATATGTTTGTAGAATTAGTACTAAATGCACTACAATCTGTTGAAATTAATGGTTTATTAAAAAATAAATAAGACAAATCAGCAATTGTAACATCACCACCGCCGCCCCCTCCACCAGAAACATCTATTTTTACAACTGAACCAGAAACATCTAATGAAAAACTAGATGCATCAAATAAGACTGTATCAATATTAGGGTATATTTGAGAACTATTATCTGTATAACTACCAATATTAATACTTCCACCACTTAAAGAATAAACATACGCACTTAAATCTTGAACTTCAGCACTTAAATCATATAGGTTATAACTAATATCACTTATATCTTGAACTATACCACTTAGGTCTAAAGAATAAACATAAGCACTTAAATCATATAGGTTATAACTAATATCACTTATATCTTGAACTATACCACTTAGGTCTAAAGAATAAACATAAGCACTTAAATCTTGAACTTCAGCACTTAAATCAGCAATAGATTGTTTTATAGCACTTGTATCAAAAGTACCACCACTTAATGTATAAACATAACCACTTAAATCGTTGAATAGACTTAATGGAACTGAATCGGTAGGTTGTGTTACTGCTGCTTGTAATATTCCTGTTACTTTTTGATTATTTATAACAATCGGCATAATATATAATATTTATTTATAATAATATATATTCATTTTTACATTATTTTAATCCGTCTAAGTATTTCATATTTTCTTTTAAGGTTTCTCTATATTTATTAAATTCATTTATTCTAGTAATTACAGTTACTATTTTATCATCATTTGGATTGGCTTTTATCATAGCCGCTAAAATACTAATAGATTGAAGTGATACAGAGCTAACACGATCCTCTATAGCTATAATCATATCTTCCCATTGTTTTCTATTTTTTGCTAAATTCATATCTTCTATTGTTTTATTAGTTGCATCTGTTAAACTATCAATATTTGCTTGTATTCTTTTATTAGCCGGATCATCGGTTACTTCAGTTTCTTCACTTTTAGTTTCATCTGTACCTTCAAATAGTCCCATAAATTGTTCCTTACTATTTTTTTTTGTAATAACTTTATAAATCAAAAAGCATAAAATTGCTATTATAATATATCCTAAATATGTAAAATATTCATCTTTTAACATCATTATATACTAAACTAATAGAAATTTTTTTATGTTTTCCACAGCAGTTTTACTAATCTTTCTTGAAATTCCAGTATCATTCATTATTCTTATATCATTTAATATCATTTCATCAGACTCTAACATTTTTATTAACTTACTAATAGATGAATAGTCCTTCATTATTGTAATAGCAGTTTTGTTACTAACTCCGGGTATATTAGACAACATAATTTCACCAATATTATCAGGTGTAATGTTATTTTTTTTATGTTTCTTCATAACCTCACAATAATTCTGCTCACTATTTTGTAAATTTGGTTCAATAACATTATTATTTCCATAATAATTCTCTCTTTTCGATTCTTTTTGCAACTTATCGGCAAAATTAATAATCAATTCACATGTTTCATTTATATTTTTTGTTCGCATAACAGAAAACCCTTTAAAATAATTTAAAGTGATTAATGAGGAATATAATGTCTTTTTATCTATTCTACCCTTTTTTTCATTATATCTCTCCATATCCCCTTCTATGATATAAATAATATTGTGGTTATGTGTATTATATTGATTTAATCTAAATGATTGTTCGCTATATCTACCATCTTTTATACTTGAAGCTAAATCGTAGAGAGATTTTCTCTCAAAAATAATTTTTTCTTCGTTGTCATTATTTAATAAGATCATATCACCTAAAGGAAGGCTTTCTGTAGTAATATCATGATGATGTTGATTAAATAATAAATTAATATTCATCATTACATCACTTTCTCTGCAATCTATTTTTATAAACATAATTAATTATATTATATTACTTATGTTTAACTACTTATTTTATATTAATTTAAAGCAAAGGTCCACCAGCTCCAGGATATCCCTTGGAATATTTTTGTGTGAATCTGAATAAATAATTTGGACGTTGTGCGGGTGCAGGAATATAGTTTGCACCAGGATTTGAAGGAATCATAAACCCAGTAGCACTTGGAGCAGCGCCGCCCTTTTTGGGTCCTCCAAAGTATGATGTTTGAATACCAGTTGATGTAACTGATGGTTGTTCTGTCACATTAGGAGGAGTACCAGATCCAAGACTAATAACATTAACTACATTATTAGGAGTAGTTTTAAAATATCTAGCATAAGTAGCAATATTATGTGCGTATCTTGGATTAGGAATAGTAACTCCTGAATCAGTAATGTAACTAGGTAATGTTGGTGACAAATATAATGCAAATCCAGCATCAGCAGTTAAATTATTAACTACAGTACCTGATAAGTCAGGTATAATCGGACCAGTTCCATGATATAGAGTTATTGTACTAGATGCTTGTTGCCTAAATGCATTCACTTGTTTCGAATCAAATGGGACAACTATATTAGGCATAATTCCATCTGTACCACTAGGTCCTCCGAATTGAACTTTTCTTGCGACACCAGATCGACCGCGATGACTTTTATATCCGTTACGTTGAGGCATAATATATTATTATATGAGATAATATATTATTATTAAACAATTTAAGCAACATATCCACTTCTAGAACCGGTGAATAATAATGATTTCTTACCAACACCACCAGATGATAGGGGATTGACAGATAATAATTTGTTCTTTTTCATGAAATCTAATTGAGATGCGGGTGTTTTACCAGCAGCTAAAGGTAATTGTCTACCACCTTTAATAATTTGATGTCTGTAAACTGCAGCATCGCTTAATCCGACGCGAGGAGCGAGTCCTCCCATAATTCCGAAAATCTTTGTGTTATTAGCAATAGAAGGAGTACTTCTAGCTCTTTTACTACCTTGCATATATCCGACGGGCATTTATATAATCACTAAATATTATTTTTTAAAACTTATTTTATAGATTTAACAAAATATATAAATAGATAGATATATGTAATTGTATATGACAGAATTTAAAATAAGTCATGATGATGATATTATTAAATCAGACGAAGGTCTCGTATTTAATCCTTATAATTCAAACAATGTTGAGATTACATTGAACCAAGTTCAATCTATTCTAAATAAATATGGAATTGCTGCAAAAGTATCAAACCTTAATCTTTATAAACGCGCATTTATTCATAAATCGTATACAAAAAGACCACAACTATATAATTTACAAGAAAATATTACTATTACTGAACAACCGATTGATTGTTTACCACTTCACACAAAATCAAACGAAAGACTAGAGTACTTAGGTGATGGTGTTTTAGAATTAATTACTAAATATTATTTATATAGAAGATTTCCTAAAGAAAACGAGGGTTATATGACTGAAAAAAAAATCGCACTTGTAAAAAATGAGGCAATTGGAAAATTAGCATTAGAAATGGGACTACACAAATACTATATTATTTCTAAACATGCTGAGGAGAAAAAAACTAGAACTAATTTAAAAAAATTAGGTTGTTTATTTGAATCATTTATAGGTGCATTATTTTTAGATTTTAATAAAATAGAAGTATCTGACGATGAAGGATGGTTTAAAAATATATTTGTTACAGGTCCGGGATTTCAAATGGCCCAAATTTTTGTTGAGAGTGTTTTTGAAAAACATGTTGATTGGATGAAACTAATCCAAGATGATGACAATTATAAAAATATTTTACAAGTGAAAATTCAAAAGGAATTTAAGGATACACCCCATTATATTGAAATAAAACATGATGATGATTATGGTTATGAAATGGGTGTTTACTTGTGTTTAGGACAAAAAATTCACGAAGTAAATAAAACAAATGCAATTAATTACAAATCAATTGGATCATTTCAAAAAATTCAAGATATTTTTGAAGAGAATCAAAAAGTATTTGTATTTCTTGGAAAGGGAACACATAAGATTAAAAGGAAGGCTGAACAACTCGCTTGTGAACAAACATTGAAAATGCTTGATTAATAAGTAAATTCTCCTTTTTTTATGTCGTTAATTAATATAGATGTCTTCAAGTGTTTTAGAAAAATTAAAAGTTAAACCTATTCCAAAAATACAAGATTTAACATGTAAATCTAATGACGATTCTTCTATAGTCATTAATACTACTATTAATGATAAAACAAAAAATAACTTAATTAATCGCGATGAATTTATTGCAAAACTTAATATTCCAATAAAAATAAAGGCTAATACCCCTGTACAAATAAAAATTACCGAGCCATCGTCTGATGATGTTCCAATCGTTAAAAAAACAAAAAAAATATCTAAAAAATTAAAATTAATACCCGATAAAGATGCAGAAGAAACTACTGCAAGTAAACCAGGTAAAAGAAAAACAAAACAACCTGAATTACAAGTTATTGCTGATGATATTGATTTACAATTAACTATTAATGATAGTAAACTATCTGATAGATTACCTATAAAAGATAAAAAGGTCTTGTATAGAGCTAATGCTTATTACATGAATAATAGAGAATCATTTATCTCATTCATAAACAAATTGTTTAAACCTTACAAAGAAGAATTCGAATCAGCCCAATCTACTATATCGTGCGACAAAGCATCCGATGCTAAGTTTAGTCTACTTACTCATCAAAAATTAGTTAGAGATTATTTAAATATATATTCCCCTTATAGAGGTTTATTATTGTATCATGGATTAGGAAGTGGTAAAACATGTAGTTCTATTGCTATTGCCGAAGGTATGAAAACTGATAAGCAGATTATAGTAATGACTCCTGCATCATTAAGAATGAATTATTTACAAGAATTAAAATCATGTGGTGACGATATTTATAAAACTAATCAATTTTGGGAATTTATTAATATAGGTAGTAAATCAAATCCAAATCAAAGTCTCGTATCCACATTGTCTTCTGTATTAAGTATATCTTCTGATTATATTATTAAACATGGTGGCGCTTGGTTAGTAAATGTTAAAAAATCATCTAATTTCGAAGATCTTTCTAGTGAGGAGAAAAAAAGTCTTGATTTACAAATAAATGAAATGATTACTAATAAATATAGATTTATTAATTATAATGGTCTTAGAAATAGCCACTTAAAAGACTTAACAAGAGACTATACTATTAATCCATTTGACAATAAAGTTGTTATTGTCGATGAAGCGCATAATTTAGTTAGTAGAATCGTTAATAAATTAAAAAGACCAGAAGCTTTATCAATGAGATTATATCAATATTTAATGAGTGCAGATAATTGTAAAATCGTTTTACTATCTGGAACGCCTATTATTAATTATCCAAATGAAATTTCTATTTTATTCAATATTTTACGAGGCTATATAAAAACATGGTCTTTTCCATTAAATATAAACACTAGTAAAAAAATCAATAAAACTGAAATGATTAATATTTTTAAAGGACTTGATGTATTAGATTATTTAGATTATAAACCTGCATCTAAAGTTCTTACTGTTACTAGAAACCCATTTGGTTTTATAGATGTTAATAAAGACGGTACATATAAAGGTGTCACCAATTTTAAAGTTAAGAATCGTGGTAATGTATCAGATGATGATTTTGTTAAATTTATCACATCAATATTAAAAAAGGAACAAATTGATGTTATTGCTAATAATATTAAGGTTGAATACTATAAAGCATTACCCGATAATATAGAGTCGTTTGAAGGCTTTTTCATTGATTCAAATAAAAAATTAAAAAACGAATCTTTATTAAAAAAACGCATTCTTGGTTTAACATCTTACTTTAAAAGTGCTCAGGAAAAGCTAATGCCCGCATTTAATAAAATTACCGATTATAAAGTTATTAAAATTCCTATGAGTGATTACCAATTTGGTGTCTATGAACAAGCCAGAATAGCAGAAAGAAAACTTGAAAAGGCCAATAAAAAACGAAAACCAGCAGCAAATGATGATCTTTATAAAGATTCCGTATCTACATATCGAATCTTTTCTAGAGCCTTTTGTAATTTTGTATTCCCTATAGAATTTCCAAGACCCATGCCCGACAAAGATAATACTATTGAAGATATTGAAGAATCTATGGATGAAGATATATTAGATGCAGTACCTGTATCAGAAAAAATTGCTAATCCTGACGGATTATATGACTTAGAAGATGTAGATATTCTTGATAAAGATATTAAAAATAAACAAGATGATACTTATGATGAGCGCATCAAACAAGCATTACAATTCTTAAAAGACAACTCAAGTAAATATTTAACCTCTAGTGGATTACAAACATATAGTCCAAAATTCCTACATATACTTGAAAATATTATGGACCCAGAATTCAAAGGATTACATCTTATTTATAGTCAATTTAGAACTATTGAAGGTATTGGTATTTTAAAACTTATATTAGAAGCCAACGGATTTGCACAATTTAAAATCAAGAAAAATGAAGCCGGTATGTGGAATCTTAATATTTCTGAAAAAGATAAGGGAAAACCTACATTCGCATTGTATACTGGTACTGAAGATGCTGAAGAAAAAGAAATTATAAGAAATATATTTAATAGTGATTGGACAAAAGTACCCGATTCAATTACAAGAGACATATTGCCTATATCTACAAATAATCATTATGGTGAAATTATTAAGGTTCTCAGCATTACTGCATCAGGTGCAGAAGGTATTTCATTAAAAAATACACGATATGTTCATATAGTTGAACCATACTGGCATCCTGTAAGAGGAGAACAAGTAATCGGTCGCGCCAAAAGAATATGTAGTCATCAAGCATTGCCTCCTGAATTAAGAACGGTTAATGTATTTTTATATCTTATGACCTTTACACCCGAACAAACTGAAGGGGAAAATGCTATGGAAATGAAATTATATGATACTAGTAAATTTGACGACTCTAAACCTATTACTAGTGACGAAGCACTACATGAAATATCTACTATCAAAGAAAAAATAACAGAACAAATTTTAAATTCGGTTAAAGAATCCTCTATGGATTGTGCTATATATAATAAACCCGGCAATAAAGATGGCATTAAATGCTTCTCTTTTGGTAAAGCTAATCCTAATTCATTTTCATATAAACCTTCGATTACAAATGAAGAATCCGATTCTGTCGCGGGAATAAATCGCGAAACAACATTATTTAAACCAACTGAAATAAAACTCCCTATTGACGGTAAAATGGTTACTTTTGCACTAGACAAAACTACTAATGAAGTTTATGAGATGTCTAGTTATAATGAAGCAAAGGAATTTGGAACGGATATTGACCCTATTGGTAAGATTGTATATAAAGACAATGGAAAGGCCAAATTTGTTAAAACTAAAGTGTAAATGTTGTTGTTTACAAAATAATATGTGTTATTGATATACATTATTTTGCTAATTTATTTAATCTATTCATTATTAATTTCCAATATTGTACTGATGGTGTTGGTCTTCTATCCTCTACATTTCTCTCTCTTACTCTTCTTTTACATACTCGAGGAGTTGCCTCTTCTATTTCTAATTTTATACTTTCTATACTACCATAACTCCAACTTCTACTTCTACTTCTACTTGATGTTGTTGAATCTAAACTATTATTGCGACTTCTCATTATTATATATGTTATATTTTATTTAATAGATTATTTAAACTATTTTTCATTTCAATATTTTCTTTTATTATTAATTCTTGTTTTTTTATTAATTCTTCTATTTTACTTTTTACTGAATCAATTTCTTCATTTGAATTGTTTTGAATTTTTTTAAAAAAATTTAACACATTTCTCTTTTCTGGTTTTGTCTTAATAGGTAATTCACCAATTACTTCATTGATTTCATTTACTTCATTGATTTCATTTACTTCAAATGACACTCGTTTATCTTCATTCTTTTTGATGGGGGGAGTTGGTGGTACATCAGTATTTGTTACATTTAACCATTTCTCTCCTTCAGATGTCATTTTTGGTATTTCTAATTCTCGTTCTCTACTCGCTAGTCTATCTGCAATTAGTTTATCCATTTCATCGCCAATCGGTTTGTCATCTGTTGAATTATCACTGAAATTAATATCAGATGGTTTTGATGGATTTATTAATTTATTAAAATTACTCTCTTGCTCTTTTAATTTTAAATTTAATTCATTTTCTCTCTTATTGTGTATATCTTCTGACTTATATACCACCTTTATCTTTGATGGTGAAGAAAATGAATTGGATATAGTATGTTTTTCGGTAGTTATTCTTGACATTAATGTCTCTACTGTTATTTTATTCTTCTCTATTAAACTATTATTACTATAATTACTATTTATTTCAATCATGGTATTATCAAAAATCTGTTTTATTTTTCCAAATTTATCATCTGAAAATCCATCAAACATATTACTTTCTTGTAATATACCCCATACTAGCCCTTTATTATCATTACTTAAATAATTCATATAATATAGTAAATAAATTATATTTAAATAACATTAAAATATTTCTTTCTTAACTTAAATACTTCTGCATCATCTATTTTATTTTCTAAAAAATAATTTAGGTTTTTATCTTTTAACATTTCAATAATAAAGTATAAACAATACATTCCACATTCTGATTCAGTCTCTTGATGTTCTATATCATTTTCACTTATTGTAAAATTTATACCTAATTGTTGTCCTTGAGCCTTTATTTCATTCATTAATTTTACCACTTGCGAAGGTGGTTTATTACCATTACTATCAAAATAAATTATCTCTTTCTTTTTTATATTTATAAATATAGAAATCCAATGTTCTCCACTTTTATTATGAGGATGTGTATTTAAAATTATTCCTATTTTATTTTTATGGCGCTTGATTTGATCACTTATATTTAAATTACATAATTCTTCCCATACGCATTCGCCATATAATTTATGATGATCGTAATCAATTGGAGATGGTCCTAAAAATTCAAAACATTTATAATATTTTTCATATTGTTTCATAACAGATTCTATATCTAAACTACTTAACCATTCATCTGGTTTAACCTTCCATTTTTGTGGTGCCTTTGGCGCAAATGTATAATTAAGTAATTCAGCATCGGTATTTCCTTGCATAAATTTACTTCTCAACCAACAGGACTCTCTATTACAACTGTTTGACATATTGCGTTTTAACTCCATCCATATCTCTTTTGGTTTGGTTGCAGTAATTTTATCTCGAGGATGTCTCATGTTCCAATATTTTTTCATTTTTAATAAAGAACTATCCGAATAACACGAATAATTTTTATTATTATTTGGATTTGGACTACAATTCATCTTTTCATATATTTCATCATAATGTTCTTTTTTATGAGTTTTATTTATGTACCCCCTTTTTTTATGAACCTTTTTATGATGACTCTTTTTTGTCTTCTTCATAATTATTAGTGATATTTTTCTTTTTCTTTTTCTTTTTCCCTTTAACAACAATGCCTTTCGTCTTATATTCTTTACTTTTTATATTCATTTCCATTTTTTTTGGTACTATAATACTACTTGTCTTATTTGATTTCTTTTTAACATATGTGTCTAAATTAACTGTTTTGACATTTTGTTTTTTACACATTAAATAATCAACATTATTATATGATATATCATCAATATTATCCATATTTAATTCTAAACTCTCTAAATTCTCATTATTATATTGCCCTTGATATATTTCTTTTTTATCATTAAATTTTATATAATTTATACATGATTTTACATAACCATTAAATATAGTTTTTAGTTGCATCTCTTCATTTCCTTCTTTGAATAATTTTTTTGTTAAATCTAAAATTCGCTTTTTATAGAAACTTCTTTCTTTTACATACATATCATCAATTATATCGCCTTTCTTTTTTATAATATTATCATATTGACTCTTATTTGTAAAATATTGCAATGTTATATTATCTATATCGTTCATTGATATATCCATTTACATATATCAATGATTTTTATTAACCTTTTAACACGATTCATCAGAATTTTTTATATCGTACCTAGTGAAATTATTAAATAAATTGTTTCCTACATCTAATTTATTTGGGTTAAATGGTGCAAACTCAGGCTTATTAAATAATAAAGGATGGGTCTGTTCTACGGGTTTATAATCAACAGTCGTTTTATATAAATCACTATTTGATTGCGGTACAAACTCTGATTGTTCGCATTTTTGTAAAGCAAAAAATTGATTTCTTAATGTTGATTCAGTATTTATATTATTCGAAAATCCACTCCAAGGTGCTTGTGCACTTCCTGGATTAAAGGTTGTGCTAGGTGAATATGACTTATAATTATTCAATGGTATTGTGGGTTTTTTGTATTGATCTAACACTTGCATATATCCATATTTTGTAGCCACTGGTCTTATGCTATATTGTGGTTGAAGACTTTTTGATGGTATATTTCTTTCTGATATTCTATTATTTAGATCATCTACTCTATCATTATTACACCTAAAATAACCATTTACTACTCCATACATTTTATTTACTGTATTTGTATTCATTAATATATAATAAGATTTATTATTTTATTAAATATACTTAAAATATATAAAGGCTAAAGTCTATTTATTGTATCATGTGTGGAATTTTTGCTATTTTGAAAAATAAATATGCAATTGTAGATTTTAAAAAGGACCTTTCTGTTATTAATAAAATCTTCAATAAAGGACAAAGTAGAGGACCAGAAAATTCCACTTTAAATGTCATAAATGATAATATATTATACGGATTTCATAGATTAGCAATTAATGGACTTGATGATATATCTAATCAACCAATTACTCATAAAGGTATTTATTTAATATGCAATGGTGAAATTTATAATTACAAACAAATATTTTCTCAATTATCAGTAAATCCAGTAACTAATTCTGATTGTGAAGCAATTATTCACTTGTATTTAAAATATGGTATTGAGTATACAGTTCAAAATTTAGATGGGGTATTTTCATTTGTATTATTTGATTCTAACACTAATACTGGTTATATTGCTCGTGATCCTTATGGTGTTAGACCATTATTTTATGGTTTTGGCGAAGACTTTTTTATATGTGCGTCGTTATTAAAACAAATCGGTGATATAGTTGATGATGTACATACATTTGAACCGGGTAGTTATATGAAATTTAATATATTACCAAACAACAATATTTCTATTACAGATATTCCATATAAATATAACACTTTTAACTATAATCATAATTATCCTACATCTTTATCAACAGTTATTAATCATAGAGAATTAGAGAAATATTATGTAAACATTTACAATGATTTATTTAATGCTGTAAAAAAACGGGTTATTACTATGGAAACCAATCTAGCCTGTTTATTATCCGGTGGTCTAGATAGTAGTTTAATTACTGCATTAGTTTCTAAATTTATTCCTAAAAACCAACTACAAACATATAGCATAGGTATGATAGGCGGTTCTGACTTAAAGTATGCTTCGGCTGTTTCTAAGCATATAAATTCTAAACATACTGAAATTATTCTTAGTGAACATGAATTTTTCTCTACAATTCCCGAAGTTATATATAATATTGAAAGTTATGATACTACTACGGTTAGAGCTAGTGTTGGTAATTATCTAGTTGCCAAATATATTTCTGAAAATAGTGATGCAAAAGTTATATTCAATGGTGATGGGTCTGATGAATTAACTGGCGGATATTTATATTTTCATAACTGCCCATCTGATATTGAATTTGATCATGAATGTAAGCGACTTCTTAAAGAACTTCATTATTTTGATGTTTTAAGAAGTGATAGAAGTATTTCATGTCATGGATTAGAAGCACGAACACCATTTTTAGATAGATCATTTGTATCAAATTATTTGCAAATTCCTGCACGTATTAGAAATCATAATAATTTTAAAACAATAGAAAAATATCTCCTGAGAAACTCAGTTAAGTATTGTGATCCTCAATTATTACCAGATGATGTTTTATGGAGAAAAAAAGAAGCATTTAGTGACGGGGTTAGTTCTACAGAAAAATCCTGGTATGAAATAATTCAGGATACAATTGATAGTATATATAGTGATGATGAATATAATATTCTAATAAAAAAATATTCTCATAATACTCCTACTACAAAGGAGCAACTTTATTACAGAGAAATATTTAACAAACATTTCCCAAATAAGGATGAAATCATTCCTCATTTTTGGATGCCCAAATACTGCAATTCAATTGATTCAAGTGCACGATCATTGGACATTTATAATAAACCAACTATTATAGACTATTTAACTGTAGAAGATGTATAATTATATTATTTTTATATATATATATAAAATGGTTGAATACCATGAAGTATTGTTTGATGTTGCTCTTTATACGTCATATCTATTGTATGCAGTAGCATATTTTAAAATTGAATCATATAATCCAAAATACTTGTCGATGTTAGAAACAATTATTAAATATTATGTTATTAGTTTTCTATTAATTAGATTTAATCCATTCACTAAAATTAAATTTACAGAGTTTGATAGAAAAATTGTTTTTTCGTCAGCAGTATTTTTACTTACTACTACTACTATTAGTGAATATGGAAAAAATCTTGATATACTAGAAGGTGCAAAATTATTAAAATTTATTAAATAGATTTATTTACCTTTAAACTTCTATTTCTCACCCTTCGTCCTCGTTTTAATGTTTTATTATTATTTTCATAAAAAAATTGTTTTATATGTTCCAATATTTTTTTTCCGATTATTGTATCTATATCTTGTTCATCATTCGATTTATTATGTACACGATAATGATATTGTTTAAATTCCTCTTCTATAATATTTATAAATTCAGACTTGTTTTTGATATTTTGTCCTAACTTTGAATCTAAAAATCTTAATATTAATTGGTTTATTGTTAATCTATAATGATACGGTTTTACATTTATGTAATATACATTATCTTCACTCATACCTGGATGATTTACATCATCTATAAAACATATATCAATATTTTTTGGTAATTTTGTACATTTTATTAGATCATCAACGCTCTTATTATGTGATGTTCTTCCCATTTCTACTCTTTCACCATCTACCTCAAATGCTGCTATTATTTTATCAAATAATTTATATCCAACTTTGCTATCAAAATATTTTGTTATTAATTTGCACCATGATTTAGGCCCTTGATTATTAGTATATACCATAACTTTATAACATTTATTTTTTTTCTTCTTCTCTACTAAGTATTTTAATATATGTAATATTTTAGGTCTTATAAATTCAGGATATAAATCTAATATTTCTTCAAAATATTTATTGCTGAATTCTTCACTATTGTAATATCTATTTAAACAATCGCAAAATATTCCTAGCTCGGTAAAGTACCCTAATGTTTCATCTAAATCAAATACAACTATTTTTTTTATTGTATTCATATACATTATATAATTATAAAAAATCTAACCAATAAATATACTCTATAAATGGAATTAACATCTAGTGATTACAGTAAAATAATCGATTTTTATAATATAGATATTCCAAATAATAAATCAAAAAAAGATATTGCTGAGGATGTACTATCATCAAAATTATGTAAATGTATTAAAAAAGTTAAATCTAAAACCATTAATGAGAAGGCAGCCATTGCTATTTGTAGAAAAAATATATTCAAAAATAGAAATATTGACTTTTATAACTTCAAATGTAAAAAATCTTCTAGATTCGTTTCAAAAAAAGGTACTAAAAAAAAATTGCATAAATTTAGTAAAAAAATTAATTTTAAGAAGAGGCGGAAAACTATTAAAAAAAAAATACCTGCTTAAAATAATAATGGTTACGCTAGAAAACCTTATTGTAGATGCAAAGAATATTGTATATATCGAACCAACTACTGATAATATAGATCAATACTCCAATGACGAATTGGTATATAAATCTATAAATATTGCCTTGAACAATGAAGTGCAAATAAAGGCAGGCCTATATATTTGTAGTTTATTCCCACCACTTAAATTGGTATATAAGTCCATATTACGTGGATATATTGTTTATTTTACACCTAAATAAATAATGATAAAATATAAAATTGAATTGTTTAAACATTGCAATTCAATTTTAACAACAGATAATTATTATGAATACCGCAAAGTTATTTTCCGATATATTTAATTTTATTCTTATTACTTCTAGTAAGTATAAAATTGACGAATCACATGATATTTCACATAGTATGAATGTATTACACTACGCCCATAGTATATATGAAACAGAATTATATACTAACCCTGGTATTAAGCCGCATAAAAATATTATTTATATTTCAGCAGCTTTACATGATATGTGTGATAAAAAATATATGGATGAATCTATAGGCATTAAAGAAATTACTAAATTTACAAACTTACATCTATCTAGTGGAGACAGTGATATTATATCTAAAATTATTACTACAATGTCATATTCAAAAGTTAAAATTAATGGATTTCCCGACTTAGGTATTTATCAATCGGCATATCATGCAGTTAGAGAAGCAGATTTATTAGCTGCATATGATTTCGATAGATCTATTATTTATGATATGAAGGTTAATGGAAAAAGTTTTGACTTATCATTTCAACATGCCGAAGATTTATTTGAAAATAGAGTATTCAAACATGCCGATGACAACTTATTTACAACTGTTTATGCAAAACAAAATTATCCGACACTTCATACACATGCTGTTAATAGAATGAATACATGGAGGAATATTTTAAAACTTCCCTCTAGATTATAACTACATAGATAGTAATATAAATAATTATATGTATAATATATAAGACAATGAAAAAAGAAAAAAAGAAAGAGGAAAAAGTATATGGGTTTATAAATTTTTTTTATGATACAGAGTATACATCAAATACAGTAAACGGTATAACAAAAATATACGATGATTTAAAATGGAGATTTCCATGTAATAGGTGTCAATTAAATTGTGTAGATACAAAAATTACAGTACAGGATACTCATAATCCAACATTTGTGATTCTTCGACAAAAATACTGTCATAAATGTTGGCTTCGTATAATGAATGACAAATAATTATTTTGATTTATCCAAATAATCTAACGCCATTAATAAAATTTGTTCTTGCTCGGTTAATTTTTGAAATATGTAACATTCATCTATTTTTATTTGAAATTTATGATTATAAGTGTTTTTACAAACAAGATGTATTCCGTTGCTTAGTATTTTAATATCAATTATAATTCCTCCTCTAGTAAGTGCAATTTTATTAGGATCTTTTAAATTTATCCATCTAATATATCTCCCATATTGAATATCTGTTAAATCATCAACATAACGATAATTTTTTAATTTCTCATGAAAATCTTTTAAATTATCTCTTGATAATAATAACTTTTGTAAATAATCATTTTTTATACTCTTGATCATTCTACTGTTATAATTCATAATACTAGAATTACTATCATTATCTAATGCTTTTTCTAATGGATTATTTACTTCTTCATGATTTGACATATATATTAATATTAGTTATTTTTATATTAATTGTAAAATATCATATATCATATTTAATTGCTATAAATACTATAATTCATATATGAAATGTTAAATATTAAAAAAATAGAGATAAATATCGTTAATTAAAATACATGATTTTATCCTCGTTTTTGAGCGAATGAACAACCTGATTTTTGCATTTCGGTAAATAAGAGGATCGCTTTTATGTAGGCAACACTTCACTACATAGACTGTTTATAACCGATAGAAAACAATAAATCTTGTAGGTTGTTCAAGGTAAATGCCTACATATGAAGGGAGAAAAATCTAATGAAAATAAATGGAAAACATTTGATATATGTAGTAAAATGCATTTTTTTGTTTTTTTATATTTGATTTTGAATTTTGAAAAATTACACAAGGTTTTTGTGTGTGTTTTTTTTATTTTTGGATTTAGAATTGAAAAAATAAGCAAAAAGTGGTTTTAGAGCATAATGCTCTCATTTCATAAAAAATAAATAAAAGTTTGTTATGATAAAATTTTTATATTATTTTCGAAAAGTATTTAGGGGTAAAATATTGTTGTATAATATACAACAAAATGACAACATTTTTACCCCAAAAAAACCCCAATAAATATTTATGTGAAAAATGTAACTTTGCATGTAGCAACAAAAAAGACTACACTCGACATATTTCCACTAGAAAGCATAAAAATACAACAAATACAACATATTTTACCCCAAAAAACCCCACAGCATTTTCGTGTGAATATTGTGGAAATATCTATCAGCATCGCGCATCGCTTTACAATCACAAAAAAAAGTGCTTTACCCAACTTGACGATGTAACGGATGAGATTAATAACTATAATCAAAATATTGCTACATTATCAAAGGAAAAAGAGAGTGAATTCAAAGAAATTGTACTTTTATTACTTAAGGAGAATAAAGAAATTCAAAGAAATTTTGTTGAATTACTTCCACATATGAAGGGCAATAATATTACAAGTAATAGTCATAATACAACTACTAATAATAATCAATTTAATATTAATATGTTTTTAAATGAGCACTGCAAAAATGCAATGAATCTTACAGATTTTATTCACTCATTACCAATTACTAGTGAAACATATGATAATACTATTGAAAACGGATTGACTAAAACAATTACTAATATGATTACAAACGGTTTAAATAATATGGATGTTTTAGAGCGTCCTATACATTGTACAGATCCTTCTAGAAAAACAATGTATGTTAAAGACAATAATGTTTGGGAGAAAGATAATGAACTAAAACTACTAGTTCAAGGAATAAAAACATTATCATTTAAACAGCGAACAAATATATCTAAATTGAAAGATGCGAATAATGGATGGGATACAGATGACGATTTACAGACAAAAATGACAAAATTAGTGTTTAATTCTATGACAAGTATCGAGGATGATGAAAAAGAGACTAATAAGATAATTAGAGCTATTGGAAAAAATACTTATTTAAGTAATGAAATAAAAAATGACTATACAACTATTTAGCTATTCGTTTATTTTTATTCTGTATATTTAATATAAATGGATTATTTAAAACAACAAGTTAAAGCAGGCACTGATGCTGCAAATAAACACTATAATGCTGGACTTAAAGCGGGTCAAAAACAGGCTAATGAAATGCACGCAAGTGCTACAAAAGGCCTTTCTAATATTAAATCATCTGCAAAAACAAATATGACTAAGGGATCTGATATGATGAAAACCCAATATAATAACCAAAAGTATAAAAACCCTTCTAATTTTATGATGGCTAAAAGTATGGAATCTAGAGCAAATTCTATGTATAATAGAGGATCTCAAATGACTGGTCAAATGAGTAGTAGATTTGCACCTACTTTAGGAAGATTCAATCCTAAAGGTATGACTAATAAAAATGTAGAACACGCTGTTGATGCATCATCAATGGGTTCTCCTCAAGCGTCACAATATTCACCTACTAAATTGGCTTCAAGAGCATAAGACAATTAATTTATTATAATAATTAATAAATTAATTTATTTTTTTAAAATGATGTTCCAAATGATCCTCCTAAAAAGTCATTTGCAGCCATTGGTTCCATAGATGGACTAGCTGCGCCAACTAAAGGGGTTTCAGGACCAGCATACATATTATTAAAGTCGGGACTTTGAGGTATAGAATATTCATTTGTTTGACTCTTCATATTTGTCATTTGAGATTGTAATTGAGGGGGTGGTGAAACTGCTTGCGGAGGTGGGGCACTCATTTGTGTGGGTGCTTGTCCTGCATATTGTTGGGATAATGGTTGAGTTACTCTAACTTGCCCTTGATTTTTATTATCAGATTTTGTAGACGATGAACCACCATCATATAAATCCATTAATCTATCTACAAGTATTTGAAGTTTATCGCCTAATTTACTTTGAATTGTAAGTGCAAATAAAATGATTATAGGGATTGTATTTGTCATTGAAAAAGGTTCATATGCCATTCCACTATATGTTGGGATATATTCAATTGTTTTATGTATAAAATATAAGGAAAAAAACATGAATAAAAGTTGTACTAATATCTCTACAGTTATTACTAAACTTCCTTTGTCGTCTTCGGCTTCTGGAGAATATGTTTTTATCACTTTTAATAATAGAACGATTGGTATTATAGCTAAAACAACATATTGTACAATATTTAATAATAAACCTTTTTGTGTTTCATCAAAAGGGAATACTGCTTTTATAAAACCTTCATTATTATTTGATGTAGATTTTTCAAGTCTATCCATATGATTTATAATAAGATTTAAAAATATTTAAATATATACTTTTATTTTTGAATATAATGCTGAGATATGCAATTGACCTAAATAAATACAAGGACAGAGATCCACGCCCTGGAGAGGAGAATTAT
>WLWF01000306.1_pt1 | contig 47923 bp, 72 predicted proteins | sample 6718331 | NCBI WGS metagenome assembly WLWF01 (sample SAMN12718692, study PRJNA515312) | sponge metagenome | isolation source: marine sponge | host: Mycale hentscheli | place: New Zealand: South Island, Marlborough, Capsize Point | collected 2003-05-01 | reverse complement strand
TTTCGTCAGTTGATAACGCAGCGTCGAGTGCTAATGGTGGGTTCGGTATTTTGCACGTTCCCACTAACTCTGTTGGTGGCGGCGTCACAACAATCAAGGTTCAGCATTCGGCGGATAACACCACGTTTGCTGACCTCATCACGTTCTCTACGGTTGCGGCTTCGACCAAAACCTCTGAGTTAAAGGCGGTGTCTGGCACCGTCAACCGTTATATCCGTGCCACGGCTGCAACCGCTGGCTCATCCGGGGCGATCACATTCATGTTGTCGTTCGCTAGGTTCTGAGGAGGACCATAAATGCCTACATTCGTACACGGTAAAAGTGTTGACTTTGCTCTTGATGACACATCAGGAACAAGCCGCAACATCTCCGACACCCTGAACTCTGTTGACTTCCCAGAAGTCACAGAAACCGCTGACACAACCGCTTTCGGTTCAAGCAGCCGTTCATTCATCGTTGGTCTTGAAAGCGCCACCATGTCTATCAGTGGCCTCTGGGACTCAACTGTTGACGGTTATATGAAAGGCGGCACAGAGCCAGCCTCTCGTTCGTTTATTTACGGTCCTGCTGGATCGACCGGCGGCAACGTGAAATACACCGGCGAAGCGATCATGACGAACTATTCGATCTCATCGCCTGTTGGTGACGTAGTGACTTACTCGGCTGACCTTCAGGTCACCGGTGCGGTAACTCGCGGAACATACTGATCCCTAAAAACAAGGAGTGACCTAAGTGTCCAGACTTGCAGAACAAATAAGAGCCGCCCACGATGTGAGCGCAGAGCTATACGAGATACCCGAATGGGATGTCACGTTAGAACTGCGTTCCATGTCGGCACGCCAACGAGCCGCGTTCGCATCGAACGTGGATTTCACGGCGGACGGCACCGTAGAGCTAGACGGTAACCGTGTCGAATTGATGTGGGGCACTGTCATCCAAGCATGTTGTTTTGATCCTGATAACGGTGAAGCCGTTTTTGAGGCTGAAGATATTGAATGGATGATGGAAGAAAAAAACGCCAACGTCGTTGATTCGCTCGCTAATGCCTGCCTAGCAGTGTCCGGTATGGGCGCAGACTCGGATGGTGACGCGGGAAAAGATTCCTCGGATTCCCAGACAGCCGAGGACGAACTGCCCCTGAGCGACGCTTCTACTTCCAGTTAGCAAGAGAGCTTGGTATGCCCGTTAGCGAACTCCTAGACCGGATGACTGCGAGTGAACTAACGGAGTGGGCTGCCTTGTATTCGCTGGAGAACAGTGAGCGAGAGCAGGCGGCTAGTCGCGCCCGTAATAAAGCAAGGATGGGCTGATGGCTACAGTCGGTGATGTAAATGTCAGGCTTGGTCTTAAAGACGAGATGACTGCGCGTCTGCGTAAGGCAGGCACAGAAGTTAAGAAGTTTGGCAAGCTCACTGATGACCAAATGCGTAAGGTCGAGAAGTCGTCAGAGAAGCTAAAGAAGTTCGGCGGCGCAGCTTCGGCTATGGGCAAGCAAATGTCTATGAAGATGACATTGCCGATTGTCGCTGCTGGTGGTGCCGCTCTGAAAATGGCTTCTGACTTTGAGTCGTCAATGACGAAAATTCAAAGTTTGGTTGGTCGATCAGAGGAAGAAGTTCAAGGATTAACCAAAACCGTTTTGAAGCTCTCAGGTGAAACCTCTAGGGCACCTCAAGAATTAGCTGACGCCATGTTCTTCATAACCTCAGCAGGTATTGAAGGCGCTGATGCGGCAAGCGTTCTTGAAGCCTCAGCGAAAGCGGCAGCCGTTGGTTTGGGTGAAGCGGCAACTATCGCTGACCTCGCCACTTCAGCCATGAACGCTTATGGCAAAGAGAACCTCGGCGCTTCTGACGCCACGGACGTAATGGTTGCTGCGGTACGTGAAGGTAAACTCGAAGCCTCAGAACTTGCTGGTTCGATGGGCCGTGTTTTGCCTATTGCTTCGGCTATGGGCGTGAGTTTCAACGAGGTTGGCGCGGCGTTTGCTTCGCTGTCTCGTACTGGTACGAATGCTGCTGAGGCTGCGACGCAGGTTCGTGGCATTATGTCTTCGCTTCTGCGTCCGACTAAAGAAGCTGAGGACGCTCTCACGGGGATGGGTTTATCGTCGGAGGGTCTTCGGGAACAGCTTAAAGAAAAAGGTCTCTTATCGACGCTGAAGACGTTAGCTGACGAGTTTGATGGGAACGCTGCTGCGTCTGCTTCTGTGTTCGGTAATGTTCGTGCTCTTTCGGGTGTCATGGACCTTATGGGTAAAAACGTGGCTGGTACTGAAGCCATTTTTGCGAGCATGAATAACACGCTTGGTGCGACCGATAAAGCGTTCGCTGTTACATCGCAAACCACTGAGTTCAAAATGAATCAGGCGATATCTGATTTCAAGGTGGCGATGATCGCTGTTGGGCAGGAGATTATTCCTGTTGTCCTACCGATTATTCAGAAACTGGGTGAGTTTATAGGCAAGGTCGTTAAAGCGTTTGGAAGTTTATCTGGGCCGATGAAAACAGTGATTGTTGTTGTTGGTCTTATGGTCGCTGCTCTTGGTCCGTTGCTGATGGTGATCGGCATGGTATCTACTGCTTTTGCTGGAGCGTCAGTAGGCATAATGGCGGTTCTTGGGCCTATTGGTTTGGCTATCGCTGCTGTTGGGGTTTTGACGTTTGCGTTTATGAAGCTGACAGAGGTTGATAAAGAAGCGCAATCACGACAGCAAGCCTTGAACGAAGAATTAAAAGCGGCTGGAGATCCGACAGCGTTGCTTGCTGACAAAACCGCTTCACTGACTGCCGAGTATGAGCGGCTGGCTGGCGCCCAAGAAAAAGCGGTGGAGGTAACTGAGGAATTCAACGGGTCGAACGTGTTGTTGGGGGAACTAATTGGCGGTGAAGTCGTTAAAGCGTTCGAGGATCTGGCCCTAAATGTTGACGACGTTGATAAAGCAACACGATCAGGTACCGATGAGTTTCAGCGTATGGCTGGACAGGCGAAGCTGTTACGTGATGACCATAAACGGTTCGCTGCTGTATTGAGAACAGTCGATGACGAAGCACAAGCTGTCACGGCAGCTATAGCCGATCAGGTAGAACAAGAACTTATTAGCGTTGAAGCAGCCGGAAAGGTTCTCGCTGCGTTAGACGAAACCGCCGACGCCTATGACGACAACAACAAAGTCATCTCCGAGAACGCCAAGGAAACGCTGACGAATACAGAAAACCAGATCAAGTACGCCAAGATGATTGGCGGACCGCTGCTGGAGAGCATTATTCATAACGCGAAAGCGAACAACGATTGGACTGGCGCTCAAAAGAAACTTAATGATGCGATTGCTGCGACAAACACAGACCTAGAACGGGCGCAACGTCTCAATCATCAGATAGTTCCTGCGGTCGAAGAAGTAACCGACGCAGCAGCGGCGCAAGCAACAGAGATCGAAAACGTTGGTAAGACGTGGGAAGAGCTACGGGATGCCGCCGAAGGGCGAGCATTGTTCTTCACTCTTGCGTTAGATACCACTGGTTTGTATGAACAGTTGAACGATGCAATGAACGCAATCGTTGATCTTGGTTCGATGATGCCGGGTGGTGATTCAGCGGCGCTCGATACTCAGCTTGCGTTAAGCCGTCGAATCAGCGAGAAGCTGGTTGACACAAGGGCAACTGAAACAAAAGCTGCTAACAATGCCGCCAAAGCCGCAGCGAAAGCAGCAGAAGCAGCACACAAAGCAGCGATGGCTGAAGCTGAACGGGCTTTCAACAAGTTCGTCAATGACGCTGTGGGGCTTGGCGGTAAAGCGATCTCTGAATCGTTTGTTAAAGCGATAGCTGGCGAACCGGACGACATCAAAAAAGCGTTCAAGGATCTGTTTGATACAGCGTTCAGGTCTGGTTTGACTCAGATCCCTGAACTGCGCGCTACGTTCGAGAAAGCATTAGCAGGCCAGCAAGCGCTCATCGATATCGCTGAGAAACGCGCCAACCTGAACAGCATTCTTGAAAACAGTGAACAGAGGCTGGCTACTGCGTTAGAAAACCAAGCCGCAGCACAAGCCAAGGTCAACAAACTCGCAGAAGCACGGGCATCGTTGGCATCTAAGACAGCGAGTGCGTTTGGTTTCGAGTTCGGTGAAGACATTGGTGCGAAGGCCCAAGCTGAACGGCTGCTGGAGCAGTACACGACGTTTGAAACAAACTTGAAAGCTCTACAAACTAAGGGCTTCCCAAGTGACATCATTTCGCAGGTCATTGGGCTTGGTGCGTTCGCTGGCAACGATGCCGCTGAGGGTCTGTTGGCGATGGGCGACACAGACTTCGCTGCGTTCACGACAGCGCTCACTGGTATCTCGGCTATTGGTGCGAAGATCGGTGACATAGAAGCCGGTATGAAGTTCGGTGGGGCACAGGCAGCAGCGCAGGCAGGTTTGTTGGGGGCTACGGCTTCAGCGGAAGGTGCGTTAGCTGCTCGGGACTTAGCTCGGGGTAACCTGACGACGACTTCGGCGCAAGCGACAGCGATGGCTCAACAGGTCGCTGGTGCATTAGCAACAGGCATACAGGGCGTTCTTGGTGGTTTGTCGGATTCGACTGATGAATCAGCGGCAGCGATTAAAGCATTCGGGACAGAGATTCAGGCGTTCCTTGCTGGCGATATAGGTGCTGGCATGTTTGATCTTCTCAACAACCCGGCGCTCGGTGAGATTCCGAAACTGCTTGCAGATAAATCGTTTACAGCGAAACTGGTGAAAGCTCCGATTGGCACTAAGACTGATCCGATTGTTGTTACTGATCCGGCGGTACTTGAAGCAGTCAAAGCTGGGTTGACTCCGGCACAACAATTCAATGTGGATACAGCCGCAGCGCAAGCGATTAACCGACGAGTGACAGAGATGGCTGGCGGCGCTGGTTTCGCTGAGGCTGATGCTGCGAGTTTGGGTATAACGAACTCGTTGCGGAAACGCGCTCAGAGAACGAACGAGACGTATGGAATAGCGGATGCTGCGTCAATGGGACTGATGAGCGGTAGTGGCCGAGGTGGAATGAGTATCGACGCTTTGCCGGGTGGCGTTGTCATCAACGTTCAAGGCTCAATCGTTACCGAAAAAGAAATTATCGAAACAGTGCGTCAGGGAGCGCTCGAAAATCAGCGTTCCGGTAAATCGTGGTCAGTGGATGTGTTGTAAATGGCGACCGCTGCGACAGTCAAAGTAGTTGTCAGGTTCTCTACTAGCGCCTCGTTCGGTCCGCCTCTTGTATTGAATGACGCATCAACACCTCTTGATACTGGTGTGCTGGCTGATTCAACTGTCACGATCCTCGATCTCACTAGCAACGTCCAAAATATTTCTATTAGCCGTGGCCGATCCAGAGTCCTAGACACTTTTGAAGGCGGCGTCGCCACAATTTCTTGTATCGATACGACAGGCGTTCTTGATCCTGACAACGGTACTTACGCTAACGAAATCAAACCGATGATTCAGGTGGTGATCTCTGCCACGCATGGCGGCACAGAACGCTTCCTGTTCAGCGGATATATCGAAGCATGGAACTACACCTATCAGCAAGACATTGACGCCTCCTACGTGACGATCAACGCTGTAGATGGTGAACGTATTCTGAACTTGGCGAACATCAGCACCGTGGCAGGGCAAGCAGCCGGTCAAGATACTGGTACACGCATCAACAAAATCTTGAACACAGTCAGTTGGCCTAGCTCAGAGCGTTCTATTGATACCGGCGACACAAGCTGTCAAGCAGATCCGGGTACCGCTCGTTCTGCTTTGACGGCAATTAGGACGTGCGCTACCACCGAGATTGGTGGGTTCTATTTAGATTCTGACGGCAAAACAAAGTTTGTGAGTAGAGAAAACACGATCAAAGCGTTGGCTACTACACCGACACAGTTCAACGACACAGGCACACAGGTTCCGTATGTTTCACTTGATTTCAATACTGATGACACGGTGTTGGCTAACAAGATCAGTGTGACTCGTACTGGTGGAACAACTCAAACCGCTTCCGATGCGACATCAATCAGCACCTATTTTGAGCGCAACCTTGTCCGCAACAATTTGTTGATGGAAACAGATTCTGTTGCCCTCGATTACGCAAACGCAGTGTTAGCAACGCGTAAGGACGCTGATTTGCGTATCAAAGGAATCACTATCGATTCAACCGCTAATGTGACTGCAACGGTCAACGCTGCGTTGGATACAGATTTTTTTCAACCAATTCAAGTGACCAGAGCACAACCGGGCGGCGGAACTATTACGCGTAACCTGACAGTTCAAGGAATACGTCATAACATTACGACTACAAGATTTCTGACAACGTTCAATACGGCTGAACCTCTGGTAACAGGATTCATTCTGAACGACTCACAATATGGCGTGCTTGATACAAGTGCGCTGGGATATTAAATAAACTTAACTTTATCTGTAAAGGACACTTAACATGGCTGCACCTCTAGGTTGGAAAGACTTTGCAAGTGGTGACGTTTTGACGGCTGCCGACATGGATGGCTATGTCATGGCACAAATAATTGCCGTGTTCGCTGACGCTACCGCTCGTGATGCTGCTATCACTTCGCCACAAGAAGGCCAGCATTGCTTTCTGAAGGACACAAATTCCTTCATGTTCTACAACGGTTCTGCATGGGAAGCCTCACCTGTTGGGGATATCACGGGTGTGACGGCAGGAACGGCTATTAGCGGTGGGGGAACTTCGGGTTCCGTTACGGTAAATGTTGACGTGCAATCGGCAAGTGTTGTGACCGCTACTACCTCGGATTATCTACTGATTCAAGATGTCACGGACAACACAACCAAGAAGGCTTTGGCTTCTGATATTGCGGCTGCTGGTTCGATTACCTCAATCACCACGGCGGCCAACTCGGGTTTGGCTGGCGGCACGTCAAGCGGCGCAGCCACGTTGACCGCTGACGCAAACAACCTGACTAGCGCAACAGCGGTGGCGACCGACTACGTGATCATTGAGGACGTGACAGATAACTCCACAAAGAAAGCATTGATTAGCGATATCACGGCGCTGGTCCCCCCATCCGATCCAATTCCGCTTATTCTGGCTCTTAGTTAAGGAACAAAAATGGCAAATACGTTTAAGAATGCAGGCGCAGCGTTAACCAACTCGCTCGTCACTTATTACACCGCACCGGGTGGTACGACTTCGATTGTGTTGTTAGCTCAACTCACGAACGTGGATAACACGGGTGCGCAAGCTGGCACTGTTTGTTGGTATGACTCTTCGGCTGGCGCAAAGTTTGATCTTGTGAAAGCTGTGTCTGTGCCATCAAACGCTGCTGTTGGTGTGGTGGCAGGCAAACTTGTGTTGGAGCCGGGAGACTACATTCAAGCCTCCTCTACCGCCAGCAGCCTCTTGGAGCTATCACTTTCCGTTTTGGAAATTACCTGATGCCAACTGGTTACGAGTCGGGCAAAACGTGGTCACCTATTGGCGCACAAGCCACGGTGTCTACTTCTGCCGCGTCTCGTGTTTGGACTATAAACGAGGTCGCCGCTTATGAGGGCGCCGACACTTGGCCTGTACCTCCCGGCCCTGTTGTGTTGCTCGGGGAAACTCATTCACTGGGTTCGGTGGCTACATATACGTTTAATTCAATACCCCAAACCTATAAAGCGCTAGAACTCAGGGGATGGTTGGTTGTATCCACGACAGCAATCAACCCATTTCAAGTGCATTTCAACACGATTGGTACTGACGACTTATATGACAGCCACATAGAAAAAGCTGGTTCCAGTGGTGGTGTTCCAGTCAACGCATCCGCTGGAGGAAGTCAGAACGCCATGCGGCCCATGTATTCGTACGGTATCCAAAACGACGCGTCGCAGCCTATTCCGTTTCGTGTCTTTATACCGAACTACGCCAAGACCGACAAACAGAAATGTATTAGCTGGTGGTCATCTGCGACGAACTACACACAATATGATTACGCCAACAAAGCGTTTGCTCTCGGCGTCTACAACTTCCAGCGGACAGAAGCCATATCGTCAATAACTGTTACCGGAAGCACTAATTTCCAATCATGGAACGACGCTATTGGTCTTGCGTTATACGGATGGGGGGGATAGCTCATGGCTGATATGGAAGTGCTAGGCACATTTGAACAGTCATCAACGTCAACTACGAACGGATATATTTCAGCGGATTTCACAAGCATCCCCACTACATACGCTCACTTATTGTGGAAGGGAGCGGTTCTTAACTATTCATCTTCAAGCAGCGGTTTCATGTATGTAAGTTGGAACGGCGGTGCTTACGACGCAGCGAACACTTACGGCAGCAACGGTTTGGGTTACCAAGGAGGTAACCCCGACAGGTTCATCTTTACAAATGAAAGCATTAACGCGTTTCGGTATGTGATGCCAGCGGACGATGATGGAGCTAATAACACATCAGACGCACGTTCTGTTTTTGAGGGCTGGATACCTTTCTATTGTGGGCGCACAAGCATTGAACAAGGCCCACAGCAAGTGTTTGGATGGGCAGGCAGCAGACCAGACGGCAACGGAACCTACGGAAGTCTGACATTCGGTGGCGCAGAAAAACCTCTTGTTCAAACAGACATCACGCAACTCACGTTCACATTTTGGCCGGGACTTACTGCTGGAGACTCAATCACGCTTTACGGGCTGAAGGGTTAAGTCATGGCCGATGAGATGTATACCCATATCGCTTCTGCGAGCACAGGCACTACAGGAACAACCTCACTCACTTTTACTAATATCCCACAGACATATCAATCCATAGAAGTGTGGATGAACGTAGGGATCTACCAGTCAGGCGCTAGCGGTTCGGCTAACAGTATGGGTATTCGCTGGTCGGAATCGTCTGGTGGCACTATCGACATGCACGAGGAGTGGAACCTTAACAATTGGTATGGGCAAGGCAGCAGCTTCGTCGAAGTGTTTACACACAACACGACTGACCCAGCTTCTATCGGATACATGCCTTACCGAGCAGATAGCCCTAATGGTTCGAGCTACCCGAAACCTAAATTTAATGGGATACTCCGAATAGATAACTATGCAAATGTTTCACTGAGCACATACATGCTTATGGGCCGAAACTCTGAAACCAACAACGCTGTGACTAGTAGTAGCTGCGGTCAATATGCCAGACTTCAATTTAATAACGGATCGATTACAAACAGCGGTGGCAAAATCTATGATTTGGAATTTACGAACATGATTGGTGGTCGAAGCCTTTGGCAGGCCGACATGGATCTTTATGGAATATCGGGAACTTAAAAGGAAACACTGATGGCTGACATGCGAATGGATATTAATTGCGAGACTGGGGAAGTTACCTCGCAAGAATTGACAACTGAAGAACAAACTGAACTGGACAATTTGCGTGCCCGGTGGGAAACACTAGAAGCAGAGCAACAAGCTGTAGACGACGCGAAAGCAGCAGCGAAGGCTTCTGGTGACGCCAAACTGAAAGAGCTTGGTCTTACCGATGACGAGATTGCTGCGCGATGAGTTACGGTTCTAATGGCAGCGTGATCGGGCCAGAAAATACGCCCACTACTTCCGCTGCTTCTGGCGTGTGGTCATTGGGCGAGATGGCAGAAGCCCAGAGGGATGGAGCGTGGCCGAATCCCACGGATGGCTATTTGTTGTGGATGGGTAACTTTGATGGAGACACAACAACTAACGGTGACTTGTATTTCCGTCAGATGACACCGATGGCTGCGTCGGACGCAAAGTTTTATTTGAACGGCGCAATCAACAACGGTTCTCTGCCTGCTCCGACTTCTTTCACTTATCAAGCTGTGATTAGCGACACGGATCTCACACCGATTAGTTCCAGTCAGAAGCAGTTGAAAACCACGTCACCAGCGACCAACACCACTACGAATAGTTCCCAACACAACCAAGATTATGTGGATTCGTCAGACAACTTTTTTGGGTGCTTCAATCAGGCTTACGGAGCAAGCGGCAGTAGCCCTTACAATTTCAACAACGTCGTTTTTTATCAAACCAACTCGTCTTACAACTTGGTGTGGAGAGTTGTAATGGGGTTCAACAACCAGAACGCTCAAACACCCTCGTGGTATCCGTTTCGCAGCGGTGACAACATGATCGGCCAGTGTGCGGCTCCGACAGGGCAACCAGCACACTACGGCAAACTGGTTGGCTTGTTCAGAGCAGACGTATCATCTTCGTCAGGTTGGCCAAACGGCTTCTATTCTGTCACTAATACGCGCGCAGCTTCTTATGATCCTTGGTCTGGGATTGACCCTTACAAAGGTCTTGATGATGGAAGCACTTGTTACTCTGTCTGGTCGGGCTACGCTGCTGGTGTTCAAGGGCCGCTCATTTCAAAATGGGCAGGATCGGGTTCTTCGTTGAGTAAATTGTCGGACCGTTTCATCACAAATGGTGGCGGCGGCTCTCTTATTACCCAAATCTCGGCTGAAACTTCGACAGGGCCAGTCGTGGCCGGTTATCGCAGCAGCGGCTCGCCGTATCCGACGTGGTTTGTTCAGTTTGATACGTCGCTGAACATATCGTGGCAGCGTGAATGGGTACACGCCACTGCAAGTAATCATTTGTGGCCTGTTGCTCTACGCGCTGACGCCTCAAATAATCTTTACTGGTTTGGTTACTGGCAAAACACCGCTGACACAGGCAACTCTCAAGTCCGCCCCACTATTTTCAAAGTTGATTCGTCAGGTAACAAAGTGTGGTTCGCTTCGTGTACCCCAACCGTCGGTGGGACCACCGAGGCTTATACGCCAAACGACATGATTCTTTCAAGTGACGGCGGAATTATTCTCGTGGGCTACGGAAATCACGGTGGCTACAAACAAAACATTTTTATAAAGCTCGCTGATACCGACAGTCCGGCTGGTGAAGTAGGAACTATCACTACCGGGGCAGGGTCTGGTTCTACTTGGACGTTTACATGGGCGGACACCACTTCGCTGTTTGCAGAATCAACACCTTCACATAGTGCAGCGTCGTGGAGCTACTGGTCGTCAACTACAAGCACGTCAGGCTGGACTTGGACCGATCAAAGTACTACAGGTACTCCTACTTTCACGGCGTGGACTTCTGATGACGTTTCAACAGGAGGCTTCTAATGACAATTCCGTGTATGTATAGACGACCAGACGGAACGTATCCAGCAGGACAAAAAGAGGTGTTTGACGCACTCGGCTTGGAATGGCCCGAAGATCCAGAGAATGGTGTGTTTACCGACCCCAATGTTGTCTGGGATCTAGAAGAAGGGGAGATGCCTTCTGGCTGGACTCGCATTACTTGGGATGATGTCAAGTCCGAACATCCAGAGCTTCCTGCTTACGATCCTGCGATGCCGAAACACTGGCTTAGTATCTGGGAGCGCTGCCCACTTGATGAAAACGGTGACCATCGCACCGATGTTGAATGGAACGCTGCGATGGGAGTGTGGGAAGGCTAATGGCTGTTATTCCTTCTGAGTATTTAGAGCGTCATCACAACCCCGGTACTCCGATGCAATCTGAAGCCTCGTGGGTTGAAAACGTATTCACTGACAGCGAAATGGATGACATTGTTGCTCTAAACGACTCGCTGTTTATGGAACCGGGACCGATTGGTTCAGTTGAAGTCAACAACGGCCAATATGAAGGTCTTGTTGACCCGATTATTCGTCACTGTTCAATCGGCTTCATGTTTCCTAACGACGACACGAAATGGATTTTTGAGCGTGTAACGGCAGCCGCCCTTCACGCCAATAAAGGGTTTGACTTTGATCTACAAGGATTAGCGGACGGCATTCAACTGACACGCTACGACACAGAAGGTCAGCACTACGGATGGCACCAAGACCGAGGACCGGGACGACTCAATCGGAAGCTGTCAGTAACAGTCCAACTATCCGATCCAGCGGACTACGAAGGCGGTGAACTGCAACTTTCGTGGGGAACTGATCCGGTTGTAGCTGACAAGCGCCGTGGTGTAGCCACGTTCTTTCCTAGTTTTACTAATCACCGAGTAACCCCCGTCACACAAGGTACGAGGTATAGCCTTGTTGCATGGTTCGTGGGACCACTCTTTAAGTAGGTAAAAATGGCGAACGTTCTGGAAGTGTTGCAAGCCGCTGGTCTAGATGTGGAGGCGGAACCGGGGTGGGAAACTCGCCGGGGTTCTAAATGGTCGTTTGATCATACGCCGGGTGGCACGTTGGGCATGATTGTGCATCACACGGCTGCTGGCGGTTCAGCGGACATGCCTTGCCGCAACATTTGTGTCAACGGACGCAGTGACCTAAAGGGACCACTAGTCCAGTTCCTGTTGGGACGCTCAGGCAAGCTGTTATTGATCTCACAGAACAGATGCAACCACGCCGGTCGAGGCTCATCGGAAGTCATCAAAGACTTAGAAGCTGGCCGAGATATCACCGCCGAGTTTGACGCTGGTCAAGGCGCATACAACGCTCGCAACTTTTCAGAACGTCAAAACGACTACAAACGTGGTAATGGCGTTCTGTGGGGTGTGGAGGTGGAGAACAACGGTATCGGTGAGGAATACAGCCAAGCGCAGATTAAAGCGCTAGTGAAATTATGTGCTGCGATGTGTAAATGGCAAGGATGGTCCCATAACCGAATCATTCACCATCGTGAATGGACTTCACGCAAATACGACATGAGCTACACGGGGCCGTTGCGCGATTACGTGCAGAAAATGATGGCCTCCAGTCAATGGAGAGTACCCAAGGCAGCAGTCCAGAGTGGCACCACTCCGCCTGTAACGCCTTCTAAGCGCCCGACAGTATTCAAACAGGGAAGCGTGGGGGAAGAAGTAAAAGAGATACAGCAGGCTCTCTCAAAACTTGGTTACCGCGTAGTAATTAACAGCGAGTTTGACACCGCTACTCATTACGGGGTTGTCAGGTTCCAACGTAAACACGGTTTAACGATTGACGGAATTGTTGGGCCGCAAACTCTCAGCAAGATTCGTTCCCAACAGCCACGCCCATCGGTCACAACTGAAGCACGCGAATTTCCGGGCACCCTCATTAAGCGAGGTAGCCGTGGCCCGGATGTAAGATGGGTGCAACAACACATTGGAGTCAAGCTGATTGACGGCGTGTTCGGTCGGGGAACAGAACGCGCAGTAAAGAACTTTCAACGTCGTCGCCGCTTAAAGGCTGACGGCATTATCGGTCGCCAAACTTGGGCGGCCATACATAACTCATAGGAGAAAAAATGTTTAACAAAGTATTTCTTACCGATTTAGCCGAGCGTGGTTTGTCAACTGCCCTCCAAGCATGGGCGGCGGCTTTCGCTGTGCCGGGACCTGACGTCCTAGACTCTATTAAAATTGGTTTGGTTGCCGGTTTAGTATCGGTCGCCAAATCCATTTCGGCTCGCAAAGTCGGTGACGACTCTGCCTCTATAGCAAGGGTAAGTGAACAGTAATGAGTGACGCGTGGCTTAGTCCAACAAACAATTCAGACAAGCGAGCAATCAGAGAAGTTCAGATGGCTTTAGGGCTTCACCCGGATGGGCAATATTCGCGTGGACTGGTTCGTATCGTCTCGGATTTTCAGCTAACTAATAAGTTGACTGCCGATGGTTTGGTTGGTCCTTTGACTTGGGCTGCGCTTAATGGCGAAAAGCCGAAAGCTAAGAAAAAGGCTCCAGCTAAGAAACAAGCAGAGCCGAAAGAAGCTGAAGCGAAAGCACCAGCAAAGAAGAAAGCACCGGCCAAGAAAAAAGCTGCGGCTAAGTAACTGAGGCCACACGCGAAAGAACCGCCCCCGTAGGGGCGGCTCCTTCCTTAATCTTTTCCCTCTAAAAAAGTGAAAGCCCGTAGGTACAAGTGAACCTACGGGCCTTCAAGTGTCAGTGCGGAAACAAGGAGATTATTGACAGCAACCACCTCACGCACTGACGGTTTTTATGTTGTGTCCTGCACGATAGCAGGCACATTGTTTTTTAACCACTTATCAGCGTAACGAGCGAAGCCCTCATCCATCATGTACCTCCAGATGGCTTCCGCATCATTGCCGGTACGAGTCAACAACGACTCCACAAAATCGTCTGGTAGTTCGAGCGAAGCAAGCCGGTTGACGAGTTGCACAACCGCTTGTTGTTGTCTCTCCGATATGTCAGTGATCCGATGAATTGTCATCAGAACGGTTCTTCCTCTGGGACTGGTCGATCAGACCCAAAAGAACGGGATGAATTTTTTGAGTCGTCTTTCGTTGCGATACTGGTTGCCCACTTCAACGAGTGACCAGCGTCTTCGACATTGATTTCAATTTTGGAGCGGTTCTCCCCAGCATCAGTTTTCCAAGTGTTCTGAACGAGCTTCCCATGAACGATCACGCGTTGACCTTTCGTGAATGACTCGGCTATGTGTTCACCGAGTTCGCGCCACGCGACGCAATCAAAAAAATGTGCTTCCGATTCACCGTCCGCTTTCTTTTGGTTGTCAGCGATTGAGAACTTGCAGAGCGCAGCACCTGAACTGATAAACAATAATTCAGGGTCGCGGGTGACGTTCCCGATCACGGTGAGTGTGTTGTCATAAGCCATGATGGCCTCTCTGTTAGCGGCGTAGTACGCCGATTCGATCTTTCTTGATGTAGGGCTTGTCAACTGCTTTACGATGTGGCCTTACCCAGATAGTGCGTTCTTCGGGTGTTCCTCTATCGAGGACTCTTGGGTGGCCTCGCACATCGAATGAATGAGAAAACTCTCGATGTGTTCCGTCCCACTCTTTTTTGCCTTGGGCGTTTACAGCGAAACGACGCAAGTCGTAGACGATGATGTCGGGTATTTCTTCTAGTGTTTTTTTGACTTGGCGTTTTGTGTTCTTGTCTTTGAAGACTGGGCGAGCTTTTTGTGTGAAGCCGATCTCTTCTCCCAGCATGCGGATGAGTTCTGCGGCTTTGGCCATGCTTGACCACATCTCGAACATGTCTTCTGTCTTGTCGTTCCAGTCTTCGTCTGGTCCGAGGATTCCTAGTTCGCGAAAGGTTTCGACTGCGAGGCGCGGGTGTCTAACCATTCCTCCAAGGCTCGTCCCGTTCGCTGGGTTGCAAGACCAGACGTGTTGGAGTGATTCGATCATTCGCCTTCCGTCTGCCGCTTGGATTGTGTCCCAGAACCAAAGCACCGTGTTTCCTTCGCTGTGTGTCCATGAGATTGCCACCATTCTGCCCTCGAAAGAGTCGCCGCTTTTGTCGTGCGTGTAGTTGATTGGCCACGATCCTTCCGGGATAATCACTATTCCTGATTCTGATGGGAGTTCTTCTTTTTGAAGCCACACGTAGTCATACTCTGCCACTCGTGCTTCGGCTGCTAGCACCATGTTTTTTGTGGTGCCGTGTAGCTCTCCTCGTAAACCGTCGATTGAGAGTTTCGTGAACCTGTCTCCCACATATTTAGGCAGCTTTCGCATGTCTGAGTAAGGAAGGTTTGAACTGTCAACCCACCTTCGGAGTCGTTCTTTGCCGTCAGATGATCTGTTCGCTCTTACAATTTTGGATTGCCAGAAAACAATCGCTGAAACCCAATCATCGAGTTCCATTGGATGTCTGAACGTTGATGGGTCTTGCCCCATCATCTCTAGCAGTTCTCTGGCCTCATCTAAATCTGATGGTGGGATATCTTCGTTCCAGAATGGGGCTAGCTCGTCTTTGCCGTCGTCAATATCAAAGAGACCTTCGTCTAACATTTGTTTCGCCAACATCAATTCGTTGCCTGTTATGTCAGTTGGAAGAACGCCACCGTTGGCTACTGCCTTTTTCAACAGTGCGACTCGTTCCTCAACACTTATGTCCTCAGCCACAGGTCACCGATCCGTTGAATACATGCACGGGCCAATCTGGTGGACCGGTTGGGGTGCGTGTGAATCCGTGGAACTCTGATTCGAGTTTCATTAGGCGGTCACAGTGGGTGCAACGCAGCGCGCCGTCTTTGTCGGTCTTGCTAGGCATCTTCGTTGCCCCAGATTTCTATTTCCCATCGTTCAAGGTCGTTACTAAATCTGAATGATGGGTAGCAGTCAAGGCCAACGCCTAACGCTATATGTGCTGCTCGGCACTTTGCTTCATGTAAAGAATCAGCCAAGTGCCACCTGTTGATTTTGCATTCGATGACTTGAAAGTATTGAAACCATTCACCATCAACATCTTCTTCGAGTATCTCGTTGATGACAGCGAGACGTTTTCCGTCTACTGAAATTTCGTGATGCGTTTTGTGTGAAGTTCCGATTCGTGTTCCGTTCTCCATGTATTTCTCCTTGAATTGGTTACTGTCGGAGCGGAGTGTAGCAGCATGGGTGACCGCTTGCAAGTTATTCCCTAAATTTGTTTACGGGTACCCCTATTCCGACGACAGTGAAAGGGGTATGACTTGCAAACTCTTTCATCGTGTGCTATGCTTCAGTTCGACGGCAACAACAAGGAGAGCGAATGCCACTCACATGGGACATCAATAACTGTCGGAACGCTGACAGCCTTATGGCTGACACGTACATCGACCCAAGCCAAAACGGGGAGGTGTTCACTGAAGGCTCAACCAATGAGCAACGGAATCAACATCGTGTCACGACCCACATCGGGATGATGATGTTTAACCTCGGTATCAATAAAATCACTTCCGACAATGTTTACGAAGTAGCCGAGCGATACAACATCCTCTGCACCGGCGACGACATGCGAGTCGGCATCTGGCAAGATGTCAGCGGCCACGGCGAGTTGAAGTATTTCAGGATGAAACTTCACGTCGGTCACTTCGCTGACTACATCGGTTTACAAACAAACGTCAGCAACCAAACCCGTGATGAGTGGGTGGCTGCACTCAGGGACGGCTACGCCGTGGACAACTGGTTGGAAGCAGGTGTGTGCTGGGCTGACTGATGGCGACTTCTGCTTATCGGGTGTCTCACCCGGTCGGCAGACTGGTGTTATCAGACATCAACTAATCAACTAGCCAAGGAGAAAGAATGGCAAACATGCAAAGGCAACTACAGCCTCTCGCAGACATAGCCGACGCGTTCCAAAAGCTGAACGCAGACGCAACACCTGACGAGATCGCAGATGCGGCAACAGAAGGAATCGAGAAACTCGCTGAGGTTCTCGCTTCATTAGAAATGACTGACCGGACTTCGGTCCGCTTGATTGATCGTTGGAAAAAAACGATGGCCCATCTCAGGTCAGCAACCAACGACAACAGCACACGAGTTGCTCAACGACTTCTCGAAGTCAACAAAGGCAAGTCAGTTCCCGTCACCGTAGAAACCGATCAAGGACAAATGATCTGCACACCTAAGGTCACTGTCCGCCGATCAGAAATACAACGCGACGAGTTGACCAGAGCAGTTGAGCGAGCAGCGAGCCAAGCAGAGAACCGGCTTGACCCGACCGGCACCGGCGAACTGTTGGACTACGACACAGCGAAGGTTTTGTTGTTCCAAAAATGTTTCCGGTTCGAGCCACGTTGGACCGACCTCAAAAAGCTCGGCATCAATGATGATGAGTTCTGTCGAAAAGAATCCTCGTACTCCCTCGACATCAAAGAAAGCCAAACGCTATGAGCGATATCGAATTACACGAGGAACGACAGATCGCCCGCGCTGATGACTCCAGATATTTCGATCTGGTTATGCGGCAAGCAACGATCCTTGCTCAAAGCAAAATCGTTCCTGCTGCTTACCGCCGCCAAGAAGCGGACATCGTGGCCGCTGGTCTCGCTGGTCGGGCGTTCGGTTGGGATGTCATGGCATCTATGCGGAACTTTCATGTGATTGAGGGTTCGGCCAGCATGAAACCTGAAGCGATGCTCGGCCTCGTACGTCAAGCAGGACACTCTGTGACCATCGAAAACGATTCCGGTTCTACTACTGCGATTGGTAAGCGAGCAGACACAGGGGATGAGCATCGCGCAACGTTTACGTTGGCTGACGCTGAAGCCGCCGGTCTCGCTGGCAAAAAGAACTGGAAGCAGTATCAGGAATCAATGCTGACATGGCGTGCAGTTTCCAAACTGTGTCGCAACTTGTTCAGTGATGTTGTTCTTGGGGCTGGTTATACGCCTGAGGAAATTGGAGCCGACGTTGACAGCGAAGGCGTGCCGCTTGCCGCTGCTGGCGGAGCCGACATCATGGTTCCTGTCTCGGTGGCGAAGCAACGGCTTCTCGCAGCAGTTGACGGTGACAAAGACCGAGCTATTGCAGCTTGGGGAGATCGTGGTTCACACAACATCCGAACCTCTGAACTTGAAGAACTGATCACTATGACAAAAGACTCAGTGATTGAAGTGGTGGAAGCGGAGGTGACTGAAGCCGTGTAACGTTAGAAGCCCACCGGTGTGCGATCCGGTGGGCCTCTGAAGTACTGCGGTCTAGGGAGCAGCATGAAAAATTCTAGCACTATCAAATCAGATATCGGTCCTTTCTCCATTCTTCCTGAATGGGTGTTGGACGCTGAAATTTCACACGGAGCCGTTCGCTTGTATGCGTTGCTGGCTCGGTACACGAATTCTGATCAATCGGCGTGGCCTAGCAGAGCGACGCTAGCCACTCGTTTGCGAACATCGAAAGACACCGTTGACCGTTTGATCAAAGAACTGGTGTGTGTTCAAGCTCTGTCAGTGGAGCATCGGAAAGACACAACGAAGGACGGCAATCTTGTCAACCGTTCCAACCTCTACACTCTTCGGCTGAGTGAGCCGAGGGTAGCCGCACAGACGCGGCCACCTAGCCGCACGGTTGCGGCCACGGGTAGCCGCATGGTTGCGGCCCAGAACTATAACCATATTGAACGACAACCAATGAACGATCTTTTTGATCGTTTCTGGATTGCTTACGACAAGAAAGTTGGAAAGAAAGCTGCGGAAGCTCAATGGAAAAAACACATCAACGATGAATCCACAGCCAACCTTGCAATTTTGAAAGCAACTCAGCAAGCAACATCAGTTGAGAAGAAGTATCGCAAAGATCCTGAGCGTTGGATTCGCGATCACAGATGGGAAGATGACGACGCGATCGGATCATCGAAGTCATCGTCAACAGTTGACCGGATCAGAGCGAAAGTCGAAAGAGGGGAACTGTGAACGATCAAGAACAACGACGAGCAGCAGCATCAGCGGTCGCTCTCTTAGCGATTACGTTTGATAAAGATATGTCTGATGAGCAGATTGACATTTACATCAACAACCTTTGTGATTTAGAGGCAGACAAATTACATCAAGCCGTACAGATTGTGATTCAGGAAGAACGGTTCTTCCCTGCGATTGCCACTATTCGAGCGGCAGCGAATCACGATCCTGATCAGATGTCAGCGGAAGAAGCATGGGGGTTCGTGTGTAGACGCATTCAAGCTGAGGGTCGAATGGCAGGAACCCGAGGGCTAACAGATCAGACGGTGAAAGCGATTGACAGTTGCGGTGGTTGGGTCACTTTGTGTGAGTCAACGAATCCGATTGGTGATCGAATTGCGTTTGTTCGATCATACGCATCGGCAAGCCAACGCGCAGCACGTCAAAAAGTGACTGTGCCGAATCGGTTGAAAGCAGCGATCAACGCTATCGGAAGGGGCGGACAGTGAGCCAGTATGTCAGAGCGTTCGACAAGTTACTTATCGCGTATCCCAACAACTATGCGTCCGAGCAAATGCGAACTTTGTGGCTAGACACATGGAGCCAACATCCGATCAGTGTGATTTCTCGAACGGTGAATACCGTTGTACGAACATGGCAACGTTTCCCATCGATTAATGAGTTCATGGAGTTAGCAGAAAAAGAAGCTGGCAAGCAGCAATTCGTTTTGAAGCGAGAAAAAATGGAACTGTGTTCAAAGTGTGATGTCGGAATGGTCGAAACGAAAGAGGATCATTTTCGACCGTGTGAAAGTTGTTTGCCGGACTCGTACGCACAATGGGCCAGCGGCGAGTACGAGCCACGATCATGAGTATCAGAAAAGTTGGAGCCGCCGCCGCGTGCTTCTTCGTGTTCTTTTTGGGTTGCACCGGTCAGCGAACTCAGGTGGCGAGTCCTCCGACCAGTGTTGCAACGACGGCTCCAGTGACAACAACATTACTAGAAATAACAACAACCACGGTGACAGAAAAACGACAACGACCTTCGGTGACTGTTGTTGAACCGTGGGTCACGGCGACCACGACAACAGCGAAAGTATGGTTGACCTCCTATGAGCCACGAACCGAGCTAGAGCGATTGATTTGTGATCCTAAGTTCGAGTGGGACTGCGAGGAGGCGATTGCCGTTGCCACCTGTGAATCAAACATGAACCCGAGGGCAGTTAGCCCACCAAATACAAACGGGACTATCGACCGAGGTCTCTTTCAGGTGAATGACGTTTGGCGAGAGGCGTGGGCACCTGAAGTTTGGGACCGAATCTTTGTTGCTCGCACCAATATTGGGATGGCCTATCACGCTTGGAAAGTCGGTAAGAATTCGTGGATGTATTGGACCTGTCAACCATGACAAAAAAACCTAAACCGAAAACGTTAGTAGAGATGTTCACGGTCGATTATCCGAAGCTCTTTGAAGACGAGTTCTGTGAATGTCATCGTTTGCAAATTTGCCCGACAGCATGGATGAAAGCTGGGCCGAAACAATGAACGACGACTGGAAACCAAAACAGATCCCGAATTTATGGAAATCCCCAGAACCCATCGAAACACAGATCGAAGAAAGCGAACGGCTGCCGTTGAGTGAATGGCTAGACGACTATGTGTGTTCAAGCTGCGGCAAAAAATTTTGCAAGCCCGTTCCAAGCGGCGAGTACTGGTACAAGATGTGTCTGCTTACAAACGCAAGAACAAAAATCAACTGGGAGTTCGGTGATACTTGGTATCGAGTGACGTCGGACGGCGAGTGGTTGTATCGCGTGCCACTTCCTTTGAGGCTGGTGAAATGAAACGCTCTGGTCCGATCCAACGGAAAACTCCGTTGCGGAAAGTGTCGAAGAAACGCGCAAGCATCCAAGGACAACGACGCAAGCTCGTGCGTGAGCAGTTGGAAGCGCGCCCGGATTGTGAAGCTGGTCCGGTCATCCTCGCTGACGAGGTGAAGCGATTCGGTGCGGCGTTCGTTCGCGAGCGTTCCAAAACTGATCGCTGCTATGGCCGGTCTACCGATATTCATGAGCCGTTGCAGCGGTCGGCTGGCGGTTCGATTTTGGATGTGGAGAACACAATTTCGGTGTGTAGGCGTTGTCATGATTGGATTCATTCGTTCCCGGAATACGCCGTGAATCTAGGCTTATTGCGCTATTCGTGGCAGGGCGGAGAAAATAATCCTTGAAATGACTTGCAAGGGGTACTCCTATGTGTATAGTGGGGGCATGACAGTAACCACGAAAACCAAAATGGATCAGCTACAAGAAATCAGAACCAACGGCGGCCATCGCGGTCACTGGCATGGCGACGAGTCGAGTGAAGGCAAGCGGTTCCGCGGCTACGGTAGCGACGCCATCATTAACGGAGAGCACACCGGCTCAAACATGAGCTACGTCAACGAAGACGGCGACCAAGTAGACGGCGAGGCCATACCCGTTAAAATCTCTCCGGCTTTTATTCGCAACTTCTTTGGTGAAGATAGCGTTGGAACGATGTTCGTCAGAGGTGACGAGGACTATAGGGCAGCGATTAAGTGGGCCGAAGAAGATCAAGGCCGCAAGATGGGACACACCGGCGGCCATGAGTTCAATCTGACCAAGGAAGATAAAGAACTGGTGTCGGAATACTGGGTGATGCTCCAACTAACAGATCAGCAGGTTGGATCTAAGCGTGACGCAATCGATATTCGCCTCACCCAAAAAACGATGACCGATGCGGAATCTGACGTGATGATGATGAGTGTGGAGCAGGTTCTTTGGTTCGCTGAGACTTGCGAAAAAATGCACAACTGGCTCTACACTCCAGCGTCAAACTCAGATGACTGCTGGGTTCATCCAGACAACGGCGGCCAGACCCACCTCGAACTTCAAGCGCTTCGCACTTGCAACAAGGCCATGATGCGACGCCTCGAAAAAATCATCAACCGCTTCGACTGCTCGGAAGCCGACACATGCGAAAGATGCAACTGATTCACACAAATCGGAGTGAGTAGGACTCGAAAGGGTCGGCGCGCAACTCGCCGCACTCCACGACAGCAACAAAACCAAACAGGAGGAACTGTCAAAATGATTGAAGCAATCTTCATCTTCGGCCTTATGGGTGCCGGTGTTTATCTGGACCGGCGCGACAAACAACGGGCAAACGAAATGCAGTTGGCTCTGGATCGTGTACATCACGGCACAGAGTTGAAACCTTACGACTGGGAACTGGAGGAATCATGATGCGCGAATTCGTACCTATCGAAATTCACGAACGCATAGAAGATAAGCGGAAACTTCGTGAACACGAAATAGCTAAATCACGAACCGAAACAGAACACTGGAATCGGATTCAAAACAAAGCATGGAACAAGACACTCACTAAACAAGACATCACCGGAACCGTAGCTAAGTATCGCAACGAACGGGAGGGGACATGATGACATTCTGCGAACACCACGAACCGGGCAACTCGACTCGCTACACAGTCACCGCAGCACTAATCCCTGAGAACGGATTCAGGGGAGCCGGAAGCATAGCTGACTATTGGATCGTCACGATCTGGCCGACACAACCAACGAGCTATGTGTTGGATGTTCGAGCAGATGTGCATTCACATTATTTCCGACAGAAGTTTGACAGTGGAGACGCGTTGACGGAAGTGGATCGCACCGAATATGTGATCGCCATTAACAAGTTGTTGGCAAAGATTCGTGAGTGGCTACGAGCGGAGGCGTTCTGATGGACGAAAGAACAGACGACGAAATCATTGATGATGTGGTTACTAAAACCATCAGCTTTGTTTGCGAAACGTTAGGAAGCTCTTTGGGTTTACCGAAGAACGCAACGTTGTTCGATTTGTTGAAAGGAGGTGATGATGATGAATCAGATGAATCTGTGGGGTTTCAATCCGAATCAGATCGGGGGGAAGGTCGGGAATGATCATCCTGAAACCAGTCAGCGTGCTTCGATGCGTGTGAAGTCTGGTAGCCAGAAAGCGCAGGCAATTATGGCGCTTGAAGAACGAGGCGCTGATGGTATGACGGCTTACGATTTGAGCACCGTGATTTTCAATGGTGCTGGTCGGGAGATTTCTCCGAATCAGGCAGCGACTCGGCTTGGTGAGCTTCGTGATCAGGGGTTAGCTGGTTATTTGTTTGATCAGGTGGGGCGGCCTGTGGAGCGTGAAACGACGCCGGGTAATACGGGGATTGTTCATGTGCTTACGCGCTTCGGGTATGAGGTTTCAATGGATTTGAGGTTGGCGTGAAGAAATCCTCAAACAATAGTTGCAAGGGGTGGCCCTATGTGTATAATGAAGGCATGACATCAACCACCAAATCCGTTCGACGCTTCGAGCGCATTGTTCGTATGGCCGAACTTTCCGCTCGGTTGGACGTTGAAGTTCTCAAAGTCAACGTCAACGATTACGAATCTGAACACGAAGTCTCGATCACCAGCAAAAACGGCGGCGACTACTTCACAGTGAAGCTGTACGACGGCCTGATCGTCGGATGCAAACATTTCCCGACTCACGAAGAGATGACGGAAACCTACAGCAGGGGCTTATACGAAATCGGTGAACCAAACGACAAGCCATACAGAGTTTCCTTGACTCACGTTTACAACGAGATCAAAGAAATCTTGTGCATCTGGGGCCGAGAAGAAGAAGCGGTGGTTGTGTGAACTGGAATTTAGAACTTCACGGCAACAGGCCACTCACTCTGAACAAGGAGAGAAACCTGCACCATATGGAGCGTGCTGGGATCGTTAAAGATTACAGACAGGCTTTCGGCTGGTTAGCGAAAGTGGAGAAGATACCGGCATTACCAGCTATCAAGGTTTATGCAACTCCGCTCGCTAAAGACCGGCGATGGAAACAAGACGTTGGTGCTTGCTTCCCAAGCGTGAAAGCTGCGATTGATGGTTTGGTTGATGCCGGTGTGTTACCGGACGACAATCCAGACTTTGTTCGGGCACTCACGTTTTTCCCTGCGGAGATTGGTGACGTGGACGGACTGCGGCTTGTGATTGAGGAGGTCGATACGTTTGTCGTTAAATGAACCGCTGTATCAGGTTGACGTTGAAAGACGTTTGGATCTGTTGAGTGAACAGCTAAACGAAGAAGTGGAACGTTTCGCGTTGCTCGCTGTTGAGCGCGCTGAAGCTGAAGCAGAGTACAAGCGTCGTTATCACCGAGCGATTTTGAAATCGACGGAGGGAACGGTTGCACAGAAAGAAGCAGTTGCTTTTGGGCGCTGCGCTGACGCTTACCGTGAATGGAAAATCACGGAGGCACAAGAAAAAGCCACGCAACAAAAGTTGATGGCGTTACGAACACAAATCGAATCAGCACGAACGATCTCAGCGAACGTACGTGCATCAGGAGGATAACAATGACAGAACAAGCTGAAGCTCTTATGAGTGAAGCGATACGACAAACAAATGAAATCAATGAGTGCCGGGAACGGGTTACAACGTTGGGTGTTCAGCGACGTGAGTTGTTTGCTGCGTTACGCGCTGAAGGTGTGACATACAAACAGCTTGCAGACGCGACTGGTTTGCATCACATGACAATTCAGCAGGACATGGCGCGTTACAGGAATGAGAATCCGAAAGAAATGTGGGAAGCGTTCACCAAGTCAACTGCGAAGTCGGCTACTACTGGTGAACCATGCGACACGGACTCAGCAGATTCAGAAGGGGATGTCGTTGCCGTGTCTGTTTAGATGGCATGTTGGAGCAGATGCGGAGCGCAAGGTTGTCTGATAGTGAAGCGGACAGTTGGACGAAAGCGGAGATTGAACACGTTCGTTATCGTTCGGAATCGTAGTGTTGCTGTATGGCCAGTTCTAGGTTTGATGCGTATCGCTTCGATGATTGGCGACCGTATCCGAAGTTGCCTGATGATTTAGAAGATGAAGCGTTGTGCCGGTCTGCTCCTATTGGTTGGTTCTTTCCTCGTAAGGGGATGCCTGCGATTGGTAAGCGGTTGTGTGCTCAGTGTGCGGTGCGTGAGCAGTGTTTGGATTTCGCGATTTCTAATGGTGTGCATTTTGGTTTGTGGGGTGGGTTGACTGAGCGTGAAAGGCACAGTGAGCGGCAGCGTAGGAAAGTTCAAAAGAATTTAGAATAATTCCCTAAATTGGTTTGCAATGGGTACCCCTATGTGTATAATAGGGGCATGACATCAACCACCAACACCATCAAATGCGCCAACGGAATCACCTACGAAGTAATCAGCGCAAAGCCCTACAACCACAAAGGCAACGACCGCATGTGGTACACAGCGAAGCGCCCCAACGGCAAGCGCACATACATGATCGTTGGCTACGAAAACGGCACCTTCAGCACGGCAGCCTAGAAATCACGGTTACAGGTTGACCGTTAATCAACCTCTAGGGATGTTGCCCACGGGGGCAGTCTGGATTCCAAACCCAGACAACGGAGGTTCGACTCCTTCACATCCTGCGACAGCAACCAAAACCAAACTAAGGAGAACAACTGTCATGTTTGAATCAAAAGTAAAAACCGGAACTTTCGGAGATTTCCGAATCACCAAAAAGTCCGAACGACCCATCGAAGGCTACGGCAGCTACTGCCCAGTGCATAACAACGTGGCTAGCGAAAGCTCAATCGAAGTCCAAGACAGCGAAGGCAACATCGTTGGAGAATACAGCCGAACCGCTTACTACCGTGAAGAAGCAAACAACGGACAAACATCAGCGCAAATCTTTATGGCAGGCAAACGCTTCAGCCTTGTCCCAATGTTTACAGAGGAACAAGAAGCACGCCGAGGTTGGGGAATGGACAGCCCACTGTTCAACACCGAACCAAGCGAAGGCTACAAACTCGTTGCAGAGGACGGAACACACATGAACGCCCCAGACATTTCACGACGCGAAAACCGGCGTATGGCATTCAAACGCAACATCGAAGCCATCTACGGCGTCAAGGTAGGCCGATAACAATGTACGAAATTGTAGGTGACGACAAACTCTGGGAAATCCCTAAGGGCTGGACACACGGCAACCAATCCGACGGCTTGGGCTGCCACCGCTGCGGAAAGAACATAGCCAAACACAAAGCCGAAGTACATGTCGTAGACGGAGGCGGCACCTTATTGTCAAACGAATACGGCATCGACAAGTTCAGCCAATTCGACCAAAGCTACATGGACGAAAACGGCAACTGGCACGACAACGACCACGAAGAAGCAGGAGGAGACATGTACTGGTTCCCAATAGGACCAGAATGCAAAAACCACGTACCCAAAGAATTCCTATTCGAGGTCTAAACAAAAAAGCAAAAAACGTCGCGACGTGTAGCTGATGATGATCGTTTTTGTATAAGGATTCTTTCGCAATGTTGATTTATTGAGCTATCGTCAAAGTGGATGGTGACCAGTGGTCATCATGAGGAGTAGCTATGCCACAGCCACCGATTCCAGATTGGAAAATTGAAGAAATTGAAAAGTGGTATGCGGACGGCGACGATCTGCGGTCGTTGTCAGCAGTGGCGGAAGCGTTACAGCTTCAGCGTTTAACAGTTCGGAAGTATCGGGATATTGCGAGGGAACGCAAGATCGAAGAACGCTTCGGCAATCCGGCAGCGTTTCAGCAAGCCTGCATTGATGATTTAGAGGATCTGATGCATGTTGCGGCGTCTGCTGCTGTGAAGTGCGCTGATGAGGATGATACGCGTGGTCAGGCGATGTTCATGGCGGAGCGGAGACAGAGTGTTTTGGCTGCGGCGAAGGTCGCTGGTTTGGATCGTGTTGGCGTGCAGATTTCTGGCCCTGATGGCGGCGCTATTGAAGTGAGCTTGGGTTCGAGCATGTTGGAAGTGTTGGTTGATGTAGCGAACGAGTTCAAGCAGGAGCTTCCCTCGAACCTTGAAGCGATAGAAGCTGACGTTGTAGATCACGCTCAAAGCAACGGGCAAAGCAACGGCCATGCCGCCTCCTGATCAATCGCTGCAAACATTCCTCGGTGCGAACTGGTCAGCAGAGGCACGACTAGAGGTAGAGAAGCGTTTACGGGAGAAGCTGGGCGACAGTTACGATCCAGAGCTTTTGCGTTGTTCTTGGTGGCTGTATAAACGGCAAGGGCAAACAACACCGGCAGGAGATTGGCGTGTGTGGCTGATCCTCGCTGGTCGTGGCTGGGGCAAGACACGAACCGGAGCCGAGTTCATTAGAGAACAAGTCGATTCAAACAGTGTCAGTCATATTGCGTTGGTTGGACCGACTGCCGGTGACGTACGTGACACAATGATTGAAGGCGAGTCAGGGTTGTTGTCGATCTTCCCAACAGCACAACGACCACGATACGAACCATCGAAAAGGCGCGTGACGTTCCATAACGGAGCGGTCGCAACAGCGTTCTCTGCGGATGAGCCTGACAGGTTACGTGGACCTAACCACGACTTGGCGTGGGCTGATGAGCTAGCGGCGTGGAGATACCCAGAAGCGTGGGATATGTTGCAGCTTGGTTTGCGGATCGGTGCGCGCCCTCGGACTGTGGTGACGACAACACCGAAACCCATTCCGCTAGTCCGACGTCTGATTGCAACTGATGACGGAACCGTGCATATGACACGCGGTTCAACGTTCGATAACAGAGCGAACCTAGCGGCGGCGTTCCTTGACGAAGTTGTTTCCAGATATGAGGGAACCAGAATGGGTCGTCAGGAGTTATATGCAGAGGTGCTGGATGATGTCGAAGGCGCGTTGTGGAATCGTGATCTGTTAGAGGAGAATCGAGTTACGCAGCTACCGGAGATGACGCGCCTTGTTGTTGCTGTCGATCCGGCGGCTGGTTCAAAGTTGGAGAACGCTGAAACAGGAATCGTTGTTGTAGGTATCGGCACGGACAAGAAGGGTTACGTGATTGATGACGTGTCGTTGCGTGGAACTCCTAACGATTGGGGACGCGCTGCGGTCGCTGCGTATCATCGCCATGAAGCTGATCTGATTGTCGCTGAAAGCAATCAGGGTGGTGACATGGTGTCGCATACGCTTCGGACGATTGATCCAGCGGTGCCGGTGAAGATGGTTCACGCTTCGAGGGGTAAGCGAACGAGAGCGGAACCTGTGTCTGCGTTGTATGAGCAGGGCCGGGTTCATCATCTTGGTTTTCATGGTGAGTTGGAGGATCAGTTGTGTTCGTGGGTTCCTGATCATGCGGTGTCGCCTGACAGGTTGGATGCGTTGGTGTGGGGTGTGACTGAGGTGTTGGTGCGTGGGTTGGCTGAGGCTCCGGCGGTGGTTCCGGTGTCGATGACAGCGCCTAGTCAGTGGAAGTTGTGAAGCGGTCCTCCTTGTTAAGTAGGTGGGCTATTTGTTGAGCAGGGAAAATATTTTGAAGAATTTCCCCAAATAACGTTGCAAGGGGTATCCCTACCTGTATAGTTACATACATGACAGGAACCACGAAACTCACAAACAAGCAAAAAGAAGCGCTGGCCTTTGAAGTCATGGGTGGCGTTACAAACATGCTTCTCAGCAACCAAGAGAGCGGCTGCTGGTCTCCTGAACTACAAGAACTTGCTTCCACCGAAGAAGGCATCCAAGCCATCCGGATGCAGGCAGCCACATGGATGATGAAACTTCCCGGCGAACTGTGGGACATAGATCTTCCTAAGCCTTGGGAACAGGACGCCTGATGGCTCGGGCAGTTTGGGTGGATCAAGAAGGCAACAGGTACCACCGGCACTTCGATTTCAGCGTCACAACCAGCCGTGAAACCGGCATCAAGATCCAGATTGAAGTTGACGCAGACGTGCAGGGCTACAACTACACGGTCAAATGCCTCAAACACGGCAGCGCTTCAATGGAAGTCACGCTCGCTGAAGCGAAAGAAGCTGCGTCACATCCAACGTCATGGTGCTACGAGTGCGACCACGACCTCCACCACAAGGGCGATTGGGATACCTGTTCAGTTCAGATATGCAAAGACCGCGCTTGGGACGGCGCTCCGTTGGTGTTCGACACCAGCGACGTTAAGGTCGGCACGTTCTACCGATACGAGCCAATCGAGGTGGCAGTCTGATGGCTCGGGCAGTTTGGGTAGACAGCAAAGGCAACCGCTACCACCGGCACTTCTCAGAATCGGTAGCAGTTAACAAAGCCAGCGGCACCAAGATTTTGGTTTCAGAAAACGAAGATCCCGATTCGTACGCTTTCGGCAAGCGACTGAAGTGGCAAACCCTGTGTCTAGATCACGCAAGGATCTGTCACTGGGAAACGCTGGCGCTGGCTCAGATGCACGCAGCGCAACCTGACTGGTGTGGTCCTTGCCAACACATCATGTACCACGACACCGATGAATGCTTGCACGAATACAACACTGAATGCGCTTACGACCACACGGACCTCAGCAAATCCCGTACCGACATCAATGATGATATTGGGATCGGGACGCGCTACCGATACGAGCTAATCGAAGGTGAGGTGCTAGTCTGAGTCAAACAACTGAACGGCTCCGCTGACTACGAATCGCGTCGAGCCAAACAGGAGGAACTCATGTCATCATTATCCGAAACTCTTAGTCGAATCGCTAACCAAGCTGACTCCGCTGCGGCAGAAGCTCAGATCTCTACCGTGGACGGAACGCCAGCAAAGTATTGTGCAGCGCTTGGCCGAACTATCGAAGATCTGCTCGGTGAAATACGAACCAAGCTGTCTGTCAAGGAGTTGTCACATCCGAGCGAACCGTAGAGCGCGGGACAATCGTCGTCGTGTTTCATAGTTTCGCAACACCAGACACATCGAATTGTCATACCCGTAGGCTAGTCTTGACGATGTAGCAGTGACCCACAGTGTCCGAAACAGGAGAGATCCATGTCGGACGCCGATGATTTGGTTGCCAAGATTAGAGCCATAGCCGATGAAGTCGAAGGCACAGCTACGTCAGTAACAGAACGTGCTCAGGCAGCAGTTGACAAAGCCGAGCAAGCAGTATCAAAGTTCAAGGCGACGTTACAGTCGATCATGGACAACATCGCTTGGATAGCTGGACTTCCAGCAGTCTTAGGTGGTGGGTTTGGTTTCTTGAAATCGAACGCAGACGATACGGCAGCGACTGACTGGCAAATTGAATCATTAACTGAACGTGTTGCTGAGTTGGAGTCATCGAACAATTTGCTTGGCGGCGATACGAAAAACTTTTCACTTAACCTGAGCGACGCTCCGGGCGGCAGTATGACCGCAGCATTAGTTTTCGTAATCCTTGGCGCTCTGATCTGTGGAGCAGTCATTTGGCAACAAAGAAGGCGACGGCAATAGGCCGTTTCGTAAGCGCTCTAGTTGGCGCAGCAGTCTTGATAGCCGGTTGTAGCGGTGGGGAAGCTACGCGCTCTGAGACAGACACACAGAGCGGCTCAGGGGTAACGGCGCAGGCGATGACAGTTGATACGTCGCCACCAGTTGAAACCGGATTAGAAGTTAGCCAAGTTGTGACGTTGGATTATGAACCGAACCAAGACGGTTTTGGTTTCCAGAACTATGGCGGCGGAAACGCTCCGGCAGCATTAACTGTCAACCTTGCACGGCGTTTATATGGCGATGCTCAAACCTGCGCGTCGGTGAGCGATAGCGGAGAATGCGTTCCGCAACCAGTGATCCTGCAACTCATTGAACAAGCAAACCGGGCAATGGCCGGTGGCCTATGTGAAGGTTTCGCTGTTCTGTCGCTGCGCTTATATCAGGAGGGTGCGACAACGAGCCTGCTAGGGCAAGAAGCGTTGGTTGCCGCCCTTGAACAAGGCGACCCTCGTGTGGCCGCAGAGTTGGCTTTCTGGTTCGTGACACAGTTCGCCTCGGAGACGCAAGCTGCCGCAGCGTTTTATCGTGAACAAAGCCCATCCGAAATTGTGGCGACGCTTGCCGACGATTTTGCTAATCCGTTGACGAGTGCTGGTTACACGCTTGGTTTGTATTCTGCTGAAGGTGGGCACGCTGTCACTCCTTACGCAGTCGAAGCGGTGGACGGCGGTAGCCGCGTCTACATTTATGATTCTAACTGGCCTAACGAAACACGCTGGATCGATGTTGTAGACAACGTTTGGAGCTACGCTCTGGCAGCAACGAACCCGACAGAAGCCGCTTCAGCTTGGACGGGTAGCACTGGAACGCTTGAACTCACGCCGATGGCTTCACGGCAACCTCCGTTTGCTTGCGCTTTCTGTCCACAGATTGATGGCACGAAATCAATGACGCTTTTAACGGCGGCAGGCTCGAACGATACGCAGTTAGCTCTCCAAGTTGTAGATGATCAAGGCAGAAGGCTAGGTGTCTTTGAGGGTGAGTTAATCAACGAGATACCCGGCTCTGTTTATCGTTACATTGCTACGTCAAGCACTGCTGATCCGGTGATGATCTTGTTGCCTGCATCGGTAGAGAACTACACGGCAGACGTAGCGACGGTTGGACCGGAGCCTGTCAATGAGGACGGTTCCTCAGCGGAAGAAACAGGGGCTGTTTCAATTTTTGTTGCTCAGGATGGGGCAGCGGCACGGGTTGAAACGTCGATTGCTGACGTAACAGACGAAGCGGACGATGAACCCGTGTTAGCTGTCAGCGAAGATGCTGGCTACGAAGTCAACGACCTTGAAGAAGCAGCTATCGATATTGCTGATCAAAACGTGGCAGTGAGCGTCACAATCCAAGATGACCAAGAACTTGCGTTCCAGTTCACAGCACCGCCTCCACCGCCAGATCCCACAGAAACGCCTGACAGCGGAGACACCTCTCAGGGCGGCGAAGATACACCAGAGCCGTTAGAACCTGTTACAGCGCCTCAGATCGTGCTCTCAATCGCTACAGACGAAGGCGAACAGGTGGCAGAGATCGAAATCATTCAATCCGAGGAAAGCGAAGCACCTGAAGAAATCGTCATCGAAATTGATGAGGAGGGTGAAGTTGAACTGGTTGTTGAAGAAATTGAGGCGCGCCCTGCAACGATTGTGGCTGAGTTACGAGAGTTGGTGGAAGAACGACTAACAGCCGATCCAGAAGAACAAGATGATTGGTTCGTAGCACCAGAAGAAAACGAAGGTGAACCATTCATCCTTGATCTTGAAGACGACTTTTGGGATGAAGAAGTTTGGGAAGAAGACTGGCATGAAGAAGATGATGATTGGGTGTGGGTCGAGTCAGATGACTTCGTGGAATGGGTGGTAGAAGAAGGAGACGACAGCTTTCTCGCTGAACTCCTTGACGAAGAATTCATTGTCGAGATGGAAGAACTCATCGAACGCACTGAAGAACTGATCGAAGAACTACCGGACCGAATCGAAGGCGAGTGGAGCGACGACGGTTGGGAAGTTGAAATCATCATCGTTGAAGAAGATGAAGAGATCGCCTTAATCGTTATCGAAGATCCGTTGCCGCCAATCGAGGAATGGCCCGAAGACCCAGAAGACGACACGCATAACTTCAGTGTAGATCCGCTACCAGATATCACGATGCCTGATTGGTTGATACCAGACGACGAAGGCGACATTTGGTGGGATGACGATGACATGTGGGGAGGCGATGACGATCTTGATGACGGAATCTGGCTCGATATCCCTGACATCACTTTGCCGGAATGGGACACTGATGAGGACGACGATTGGCTTGATGATGCACCTGATCCCGACGATCTTCCAGACGAAACCCATGACGACGGAACTGACGACGATGACACTGATGACCAAGATCAAGATGATGACGATCAACCGGATACAGATACGCAGGTGGGAGAAGGCCCAGAGCCGCCGGAACCACCCGTCGAAGTGGGTTCCGATGACGACCTATCTGGAGGAGAACCCGGAGATGACGCGCCTGACGTCCCAGTAATCGAAGATCCGCCGCCTCCTCCACCTCAACCTTCTTGGAGTGGTGGCTCAGATCAGTATCTGGAAACACTGCCCAATCAAACAAGTACGGCAACAGATACGGCAACCACAACGAACGTCACGTCAACGCTCGGTTTCAACTCGAACGACGGTTACTGGTATCAGCAAGTGACGACCGCTACGACAGTCACGGAAACAGAAACAGTCAGTACTATTTCCAGTACACGGATGAGGACCTATTCTTGGTCTTGTTATGACGACGGAATGGGCGGCGGTGGATGCGATGACGCAACCAGTTACGGCGAAACGCAATCAACAACAAGCGTTGCTGATCCAACCGTCCTCAGTTCCACAACAACGGAAGTGGTCACATCGATTCCTGCGAACTGTTCGCAAGGCGGCTGGACTGGTTTCGGTGACTGGTGCATTGTTGGCAACTGGAATACGGGCTATCCGAACAACCGGAGCGAACGAGAAATAGTTCAGTTCACAGTCCCTGATGACCCTGATGTTGTTGGGGAACGCCGTCGAATCGTGATCGAAGCTGAATCCAATCTGCGGTACAACCAGTTCAATCAAAACAATCAACACGGCGACCCATACATTTATTTGTATGAGGACGATGACCCAGACGTTGGAGATCACACTGGCGACGCTGACGAATACACCCGTGGCGCGTTTATCGAATTAGATGATGATGGAGGCCGAGACTGTTCAGTTGGCGGTGATTCGTGGACTTGTAACAATCCACCTGCCGATGCGGAAGACGAAGCAGAGTTCCCGAACGACACGATTGTTGGTTACAGCGAACCACGCCCAGTTATCCAGAATGTAACAAACGCATGGGACAGCGAAATTGATCGCCTAATGGAACCGGGTGACTACGCTGTTGAAGGAAGTGTCTTTAATGCCACCAACTCGGGTTGGTATCGTTTGACGATCAGCGATGAGACAGTCGAAAGTGAAGGTTCCTAATGTACGAATACGCAGCGAAGGTGGATCGAGTAGTTGACGGCGACACAGTTGACGTCACCCTTGATCTCGGTTTCTCGATTCAGTATCAAGCCCGTGTTCGTTTGTTGGGTATCAACACGCCGGAAAGCAGGACACGCGACAAAGCAGAGAAAGCGCGTGGTCTAGCTGCCAAAGATTATGTCGTTGATTGGTGTGAAGGTCAGGAAGCGATCAAGATTCAGACCAGTCTTGATAAGCGTGGGAAGTTTGGGCGTGTGCTTGGTCGCGTTATTGGCGATGGTGATGGCTGCTTAAATGATGTGCTGGTCGATGTTGGACACGCAGAGGTTTATGACGGCGGTAAGAGATGACCGACGCTATCGCTGCAATCGGAGCGGTTACAGCAGCGATAGTGACAGGCGCGTTCACGTTGCTTGCGTCAACGATGCGTAGAGAGAACACGCAAGCTCATTCAGAGACAACGGTTCTGCTTCGATCTATTGATGAACGTACGCAGCGTTTGGATGAGCGCACAGACGCGCACAGTGTTTGGATGTCACGTCACGCTGATTGGCACGCTCACAAAGGCGACGAAATACCGCAGCCATAAAAAAGAAAGAGCCGCCCCCGGAGGAGCGGCCCGTTCGGTTGTTTCTTTGATGTTGATCAGGCTTGCACCCCCTCGTCTGCATCAAGTTGAGCCAAGATGGCTTCTGCCATTTCACGAGCGGTTTTAGGATCGAGGAACATGGAGAACTCTGACCCGTTCGCGTAAGCGGTGTCGACTTGGTCGCATTGGCGAACGGTTACTGCCATAGTCGACTTGTACTGGCTCTTGAAGGCGTGAGAGCTAGTGGTGTAAACCTCTGTCACACCTGAACGGTAGTTGTCTTCGTGGAAGCTGGCCGATGCCCAAACATGGTGCTCGCGAATTTGGTGACGGAGAGAGATGCTGCCAATCGGTGAGCGGACTGAACCACTGAGGATTCTTGATTCATCGCCATCTTCAGCAGTGAAGCTGGTGACATCAATGTCGGCGTGGTACGTGCCAGCCTTGCCGAAGTGGCTAGCGTCTTTGATCGCTGTGCGGGTGGCGGTGATTTTGTTTTCGTTCATTTTGATTCTCCTGTGAATCGGTGGTTGCTGTTAAAGACCAGTATACACACAGGGTTACCCCTTGCACGTTAATTTGGCATATTTCTCAAAAAATTTGTTGATCCCTGAAACAGCGATGAACAAACCGTCCATTGATTGTTCAGGAACAACTTTGGGAAATACCCGAAGGTTTCAAAACCAGTGGCCTATCTACAGACCACAAGAAAGGAAAACCGAAATGTCGTATGACATTCAGGGCAAGTTACTCGTCCTCAAAAGTAATGATGTGCGCGCGCTAATCGGAGTCGCTATAGTAGGAAACGCAGCAACCACCGAGGACAGCAACCACCAACAACAAAAAACAGAAGAACGAAAACGTTCACACTGTGTCCCTGACAACGTGCAGGGATCAGTGTGGCGTATGAAAAGACTGACAACCGTCAGTCTCCGACAATCAACCATAGGAGGTTGATATGACCATCCATCCGTTAATGACTCCGACAGAAGCGCAGCGACTGTTGGACGAATACAACACAAGCAATCGGTCAGTGAGGCCGAGAGTCGTTGAGGAATACACTCGCTCGATTCTGCAAGACCGCTGGCAAGACCACTATCTGAATAAGTGTTCGATAAGCACTGAAGGAGTTTTGATAGATGGCCAACATCGTTTGATGGCGATTGTTGCAGCTAACAAAGCGGTGCCGTTCGGCGTTGAGTGGGATGTTGAACCAGCGATTGCAGACATCATTGATCGTGGGTCACCGCGCCGAGTTGATGATCTGCCAGCGCTCAAAGACATACCAAACAAAAGTGCGGTAGCAAGTGTCGCCCGTGTTTTGTTGGGTGAGTATGAGGGCTTCGCTCTCTATGACTACACCGGACCTTCCCGATTTTCACATCAGGAGGTTGGTGATTACATCATCAAAAATGAAGACGAAATGGTGTATGCACAGTCGCTTGTCCATCATGGTCGTTCGCTCAGGATGCAACGTAAGGCGTTAGCTATCTTTGCGGTACGTGCCTTGCGAAAACATCCTGACGTGCCGCTAGCTAACTTCCTAACCGATCTGGGGACGGGTGCTGACTTAACTATGGGTGATCCACGGCTAGCTGCTCGTCAATGGTTTATTCGGTACGGCTCTGATGGAAAGTCGCCTGACCGTAAATGGGAATCTCACTATTCGATTCTTGTGAAGGCGTTCAATAGCTGGATGAAAGGTGAAACTGAGTCTAAGTATTTCAAGGCTTGGGATCGTAATCAGCCGAACGCTGGAGGAAACTTCCCTGAGATTGACTGATTCAGGTAGGTGGAACTCGAAAGGAGCCGGTCACAATCGACCGGCTCCTTCGTTGTTCCCTTTCGGGTTATTGCTCCTCTACTTCCCAGCCGTTGATGTTTTGAGCCACGGACCTAACGTGCATTACTTTTTCTTTTTCATCTGCGTCGGCAGGCCATTGCTCAACATGGGTAGCTATCATCTCTAATAGTTTTTCGTCGGTAATGGTTCTGTCGGTTGCTTTGTATAGAAGGTTATGGAATGAACGTTCGCGAAGTTCCGCCTGTCGTTCGGGTGATGCGTTGTATTCTGCTCTTTCTGCTTCGACCTCGGCTCGGTAGCGGATAACTTTTTCGATTGGTGTTTTCGTCCATTCGCTGCACTGTTCGTTGCTGTAGCCAGCGTCAAAGAAATTAACGAGATGGAACTTGGCGTGTTTGTTGATGCGTACTGGCTTTTGGGTTTGAGTTTCGGTTGTCATTTTGGTTTCTCCGGTTTTCCGTGGTTGCTGTTAAAGACCATTATACAGATAGGGATACCCATTGCAACCACATTTGGTACATTTCTCAAATTTCTTTACGAAACCATGAAGGTACATAGCACTCAAAGCCCGAGAGACTAACCTCGTAATCATTCTGTAATGGAGGCAGCATGGCTGACGACGGATACTCACGAACGATAGGTAAGGCCAAGCCAAGCTCTACAGACTTCATGGAAGTCGGCACATCTGGTCTTGTTCAGTACGGAGGCAAAATCCAAGAAGACTTCTTGCGTCAACTACAAGGCAGATCGGGCGTAGCGAACTTCCGTGAAATGTCAGACAACGATCCAGTGGTTGGCGCAATCATGCACGCCATCGAAATGTTGATGCGAACCGTTGACTGGTCTGTTGATGCGTCAGACGTGAACGACGAAGAAGCAGTTGCCTACGCAGAGTTTGTAGCTGGTTGCATGCAAGACATGAGTCAATCATGGGACGACACGCTGTCATCGATCATGTCATTTTTGACTTACGGTTTTTCGGTCCACGAAATTGTTTACAAACGACGCGAAGGACAAGACGCAGACACGCCATCAAAGTTCAATGATGGTTTGATCGGCTGGAAGAAACTTCCGATCAGAGGCCAGTCCACAATTTATGATTGGGACATCGATGCGAACGGCGGAATCCACGGTCTCACACAAGAACAGTTTCTTGGGGAAACCTATGGACGTAACAACGTTTATATTCCCATAGAGAAACTGTTGTTGTTCCGAACGAGCACCAAATACAACAACCCGCGTGGCCGGTCAGTTTTGCGGAACGCCTTTTTGCCGTGGTACTACAAAACAAAGATCCAAGAGATCGAGGCAATAGGTATTGAACGTGACCTTGCCGGAATGCCGGTGGCGATGGTTCCACCTCAACTGTTAAGCGATAACGCAACACAAGCAGAATCAGCGGCGTTGAATGCCATCAAGGAATTGGTTCGCAACATTAAGCGTGATGAGCAGGAAGGCATTGTCTTTCCCTTAGCGTACGATCCTGATACTGGAAATCTGGCGTACGATTTGAAGCTCCTTTCCACTGGTGGACAACGACAGTTCGACACGAACGCGATCATTAATCGTTATGACCAACGCATTGCGATGTCAGTGTTAGCTGATTTCATTTTGCTTGGTCATCAAGCAACAGGAACGCAAGCGTTATCGGTATCAAAGATTCAGTTGTTCCTTGATTCGTTGTCTGCTTGGTTGCGTGCAATCTCGGAGGTCTTCAATCAGCATGGCGTGCCACGTCTGATGCGGTTAAACGGTTTTGACATATCGAAAGCGCCGTCAATCAACTTCCAGTCACCAGACAACATCGATCTTGGTTCGTTGGGTACGTTCATTCAGCAACTTGCTGGCGCTGGCGCTCCGTTGTTCCCTGATGAGGACTTGGAAGGTTATTTGCGTGAAGTTGCTGGGTTGCCTCGGTTGATGGCTGAAGAAGTGTGAGCATTCGCGTTTCGACGTGTGATTGTTGTTCGGGGAACGCTCGTTCTTCGATTGGTGTGACTTCTGGTGTTCGTAAGGCGGAACGGTTTCCTGTTTCTCGTAAGCGGAAACCGGGTCAACCAGCACACAGACCAGTCAGAAGTCCGAAACTGACAGTCAACGAACGCGAGTACGCAGACGCAGTGGAGTTGGCATGGAATCGTATTCCAACGAGCGTCATACAAGAACAGTGGGTCAAACCCCAAGGAGGCAACAGCCTCGGGGGTGTCGTTGACGCGTTCGTGCCTTATGAGGGATTTTTAGCTGAACTTACAATGTGGCAGGTTGACCAGTCCGGCGTTTTGATGTTTAACGAAATCAAGCGTGATGTTGCTGCTCAATGGAAAACATTTGAAAAAGCGACACCATCACAAACAGCGTTAGCGATGAAGTTCAATCGTGCGTCACCGATGGCGACGGCTTACGCATCGCTATCTGCTGGCAACATGGTGCGTGACATGATTGATAGTCAGGTTCGGTCGGTTCGTAGTGTTGTGACACGCGCATTTAATGACGGTCTGACGAGACAGCAGACTTCACGAAACTTGATTCAGGTTTTGAATGAAATACCGACGCCAAGAGGAGCGATTGTTGGCAACTATGCGGTTGGGCATATGTTTGGCAACGCTACAAAAGGTTTGACAGTTCGATATGCCGATGCCGTTGTGAATCGTGCGGCGAGACTTGTCCGTCAGAATCCTGATATTTCTGCGGTTGACTTGAAAAGAAAAGCGGATCAGTACGGTGCGAAGCTGAGAAGATCGAGAGCGCGAACGATTGCGCGCACGGAGTTGATGCGAGCTTCTAATCAGGGGCGTCTGCAAGGCATGTGGCAGGCCGCGGATCAGGGTTTGGTTGATCCTACCCTCGCAAAAAAACAGTGGGTCACGTCGTCTTTTGACGTGTGTCCGATTTGTGTTCCGTTGAATGGTGTGACGGTTGGGATACGTGATTCGTTTGGTCCTCCGGGTCAGGCTCCGCCAGCGCATCCGAATTGTCGTTGCACGGTGCGAATGTTGCCTGATCCGATGACGTTTGGTTTGCCGACTACAACTGGCACAGGTCAGACGGGTAGCCCGATGCAGTTAATTCGTCCGACGCGTCCGGGTTTGAAGATTCAGGATTTGGATGAGGCTGCTGGTGTTGTCGCTCCGGCTGCTCCGTTGGTTGATGAGCCTGCTACATCGGGTTTGTTTGATCCTGAAGAAGCGGTTGATCTTCCGTCGCTGTCTACTGCTGAAACAATTCAGCCCACTACGAGTCGAACAGGGAACGCTTCTGCTGATTTCGATGTCCCCACAGCGAAGAAAGCACAAGAAACAGTTGGTGTTGTCCTTCAACAAATGGACGACGCAGGATACGTGATCAATCAGCAGCTTCCAGCAGGCACTGTGCAAGTGAAGCTGATGAAACAAAAGCCCAGCGCAATGGGAGAAGGCGGTTCGTTCGCTGCGGAAACACGTAAGACAAGACCCAAACGACCACCGCAAATCAACGCAACTGATGAGCAGATCGACAATTATAAGCGAAGGATGCAAGAGTGGAACGATAAGGGGGGCAAAGAAGCTGTCTTAACGGTACGAACAGGGCCGGACGTTTCCGTGGGATCAATGCAGAACGTGGCAACTCACGAGATCGGGCATCGCTTTGACAAAATAGTGAGGCAACGGGAAATTGAACTAAGACGCAGAGCAAGTGACGGCGGATCGTTCGAGACATACACCGAGATGCGAACGATTGTGGAAGGCAACTACTCAGAGAAGACTGTTCAAGCCGTCGTGGAAAAAATTGGGCGATCACAAGCCGCAGCCGCTGGCCGGAACATCCGCACAGCTTCTATCTCAAATGTCATCGACGCTGACGATGTGTTCCAAAAGTTGACTATCGCAGACTTGGATAGCGAGTTTGCTTCTGAAGCAATGCTCCAATTTTTTCAAGCGGTTGGCAGAAGTAACGCGCTTGCAGAGTTGCGGAACTTAGCTAGTCAACTCAAAGGTGCTGGTAACTGGGGTAAGTATGCTTCGAGTCCGACAGAACTTTTTGCTAGAGCGTTCAATCAGTATTTCACGATGAGACACGGTTCAGCGGAAGCGATTGAAGATATGTTGCAGCAGATCAGCAAGCCGTTGTGGTCAGAGGTCACAGACCGATCAGCTACAACGCAGGATGTTTGGTATGGATTCCAGTGGCGTAAAGATGAGTTCGAGGAATTGATTGAGCCGCATGTTGAAAACGTGTTGAAACACTTAGGGGTTATGGAATGACAGAATCATCTGATGAGATACTCGCTTCGATTGAGGCTTCAGGTTTGCCGTACGACATTTGTTACGACGATAACGATGAACCGATTTTGGGGACGAGCGAAGAAGCTCAGTTCATGCGGATCGTGGTGAATGATGCGTCACCTCCTTTGCCGGGGACAGATGTTGATGAGTGGCTTGAACGCGATTAGCTGTTTGGTTTAGTGGCCCCATCCTGAAGCGGTCTGGCTGTGGCTTACGGTCAGCGCTTCAAATTCGTCGCGTGCAACTCGTGATGCGGCGGAGTAGCTGTTTATGTTGACGTAGCATTCCATGTCGTTGCCGTACTCGTAGAAGTTTGCAACTTTGTATCCGGTGGGTTCTGAGATGTATGCGCCGGGAACTGGTGCAAGAACGTCTGTGGTTTCCTTTTGTTCTATGCACTGTGAGGCAATCATCTGGAGCTTTACCCGTCCGGTTTTTGAAATGGCAACTGCTTCGTAGTAGTCAATGTTGGTTTGGTCGTAGCCCCATGAGCAGCAGAAGATGTCTCCGACTGTGACTGAGTTTTCGGTGGTGGTGTCTTGGTTGTTCATTTGTGTTTCTCCTATGTGGTTGCTGTCAGTATTGATTATACACAAAGGGGAACCCCTTGCAACGTCTTTCGTTAAAAAAGTTTTCGGCTACGCTAAGAACATGGTCGCAGTCCCTGACTACATCGCCAACAACGCACGACGCGCACTCGACAACATCGAACGCAAAGGCAGCGGCGTAACAGACAAAACGCTCAGGGAAACGCGCCTCCTCGCAAGAGGCGAAGCAAGCGAAAACAAAATCATGCGAATGGCCGCATGGTTCGCTAGACACCGATCAGATCTCCGCTCAGATCGTGCGAGAGATTACCTGAACGGCTCTGGGCCGATGACCGCAGGACAGTGGGCTTGGCTTGCTTGGGGCGGTGACATCGCCGCTGGACAAGAAGACCGAGCGATGCGTTGGGCGGAACGAAAACGCGACGAACTAGCAAAGCAACTTAGTCAGTCAGTCACCGCAGGACTGAAACGCAAAGTCGAAGAACACAACGAGAAACACGGCGACACCTCATCGAAGCGCGTGAACCTGAGAATGCTGTCTGCTGTTTTTGAAAGAGGCGTTGGCGCATACAACACAAATCCCGGTTCGGTGCGTCCCGGTGTTAGCTCTGCTGATCAGTGGGCGTACGCAAGAGTGAACGCATTTTTGCGCGCTGTTCGTACTGGCAGCTTCTCAGGAGGTAAGTTTGATACAGATCTACTTCCGAAGGGCCATCCCATGTCCACACGTAAATCTTTGAGCGGCTTCTTTCAGAAACAAGAAACCAAACGCGAAGACGACCAAGATTTCCCGGCGGAAGCGTTCGCGTACGTCCCAGATTCTGAGAAGCCTTCAACATGGAAGCTCAGGTTGTGGGACAGTCTCGAAGAAAAAGAAACAGCGGCCCAAGTTGGGCGCGCTCTCGCTGCTCTCGGTCCCGGTGGTTTCCGGGGTAACCGTGTGCAGCTACCAGAAGAAGCAGTTGAGGGAGTTAAACGTAAGGTGTTGGCTGCGTGGCGGCGAACACATCCTGACGCACCAAGAGATGAGGAACCCGAAGTGCTAAAAGCCTACGGATATTACGACGAACAAAAAGACTATGGCAACACCGCTGGCGGCGAGGATGCGATGACGCATCTGTTGATGGCGTACCGGCTGATGTTAGATCATCCAGAGTGTGCGCCTCTGCTCGCTCCTCTTATGGAAGTGATCCATATGAAGGAAGCCATTATGTTGGAAAACATTGATGAGACTCACATTGTTTTGCCAATGGAAATGAGTGAAGACGAAGAACAAATGTTGTATCGGCAATCCACTCGGAAAGTGATTCGTCAAGAAGACGGGCAGTTCTGCGTTTACTCAGAGAGTGGACGTTCTTTTGGTTGTTACTCAACTGAGGACCAAGCTGATGCACGGCTAGCCCAAATTGAATCGTTCGCTGATCGGCGTGTGACTTATTCCACTGACAAAGAGCTTGGCGATTGGCACGATTCGTTGCACGCACAAAAAGTTGTTACTGACGGAATGGTTGCGTGCCATGACATCATTGAAGAAGAATTGGAAGCGCGCGTCAAAGCGCTTGACATGGTGAAGGCGATGACGGGTTCAGTTCCTGTCGCTAAGGCTGAGGAACAACGATTCACGCTTGCACCGGTTTACGTTCCCGGTATCGAAGATGCTCACGGCGAGTTCACTGACAAAGAGACTTTGCAGAAAGCGTTGTGGGATTGGATGCGTGCTGGTGATCGCACGATCTATTTGCAGCATTCAGAGAAGCCTGCTGGTGAGATGGTTGAGATGTTGACGTGGCCGATGCCGATTGAAACTGCGTTGGCGGTTCCGGGTGAAGGCATTACCAAGTATGCGTTTCCTGCTGATACTCCTTTCATGGGTGTGATTTGGGAACCTTGGGCTTGGAATATGGTTAAAGCTGGTGACCTCCGTGGTTATTCGATTGGTGGGAAGGCGCAACGGATGGAAGCTGATCTGCCATCCGCTGCACTCGTTTAGTTGACCTCCTTTACTGGCGCATAGTTTTCTGACCAGCGAGCTACAACACCGGTGCCGTTCTCGCGGTGGTGCTTGTCTTGGAAGGCTTGCATTTCGCAGACATAGTTGGAACCGTTGAACCACATCCGTCGTTTGGGGTCGAAGGTGATCCAGTTCTTTTCGGCGTGGTCGAATGTGTAGATGTCGTCGTCCCACTGTTGGGAGAGCGGCAGGTCGTACTGCTGTTCGATATAGATGCCAGCTTGATTGATGTAGACGATGAGATCTTCTTTGCTGTTGATGACCTCGCCGCCGCCGGTTGGTGTCGTGATGTTCATGACCGACCTTCCTCAGCTTCACACTTTGCGATGGAAGCGTTGAGTGCATCGCGAAACAGCTTCTGCGCTTCGACATTCATAATGATCGGTGACCTGTCCAAGTCGTATGTTTCGCCGCCTGCTCCTGTCCACATCCAAAGCTGACCGCCATCACGTGATGTGGTTTGGTACACTCGAATGCTGCAATCTTCAGTGATGATGCATCCAAAGTCTTTTTTTATACCTCGGACGATTTCTTTGGAATCGCTATATGGTCCTACTGGTTGTCTCATGACAGTTGCTCCTTGTTGTTTTGCTGTCGTGCCCCGGTACGGAATCGAACCGCCGCTCCCGTAGGAGCGCCAGTCCGGGGCTGCGTCTCTGTTCAGTTGACCTCCATTCCAAAGACTGCCAAGATTTCCAGAGCAGTAGCTTTGTAGCCGCCATTAGATGGTGAGTTCTGGAGGACGATGCCGTGTTCTTTTTTCAGCCTGTCTGATACCCAGTAGCAAGCGTCCTTATACCTCTCGCCGCCGAAGTTTGGGTTGGTGGGGCGGCGAGACTTGTGGACGCTGTATGCCATCCAGAAAGCTTTTTCTTCTTCCTGTGACATGAAGTCTCGGCCACGAGCTTTTAGTTCGTCCCGAGTAGTCATCATGTATTCCTCTTTGGCGACCCAGTTGTTGTAACGGCTGAAGGTGCTTTTCAGAGTTTTGATGCTGTTGTTGATTGATGCTTGGTTCTCAAAGTTCATATCAGTTCTCCTATTGTTCGGACGGTCCAGAGGATTGCATCGACAACAGTTCTTTGGACTGCCAAGTTGGTGAAGGGTGCTGCTGCCATGTACACAATTATACATGCAGGGGTACCCCTTGCAACTCAATTCGGTATATTTCTCAAATAATTTTTGTCGCATAGATACATGGGGTAGGGGTATCAATGCGGCTACCATCCTTGTGTCTGCATCGGGAGGCGCAATGGCGAAATCGACCAAGCTGACTGAATTAACCATTAAAGAAACATCAGGCGTGGATCATCCCGCGCATCTGCATGAAGGCTGGTTGGTTATGAAGTCAGAAGACGACCTCGACATTTCTCTCGATCAGGTAATTAATCCCGACTCACAGGAGAACACTGTGGAACTCAATGCCACTCCAGAAGTCGAGGACGTAATTGAAGAAGCAACCGAAGTTGAAGCTGCCCCAGAAATGGCGACAGAAACAACTCCAGTAGCTGCATCAGTTGACGGCCCCGATCAAACAGAGGTGCAGAAGGAACTTACAGACCTGCGGAAAGAACTTGATTTGGCTAAAGAAGCCCACCGTGAACTCATTGAGGAACGGGAACTGGAAAAAGCGGCTACCGCTTCTCACCAGTGGGCAATTCTTCCGGGCTTAAATCCAGTTGATTTCGCTAAGGTCCTTGTACGCCTTCGCGCCGCCGACCAAGAGGTTGCTAAAGAAGTTGAAGCAATCCTGAGCGCATCTAGCGTTGCTCTTTCCGAGGCCGGTGTGTTCACCGAGCTTGGAGCCGAGGGTGATGAAGATGGAGCGATGGACGCTTACGGCAGAATCACTAAAGCAGCACAATCGCTCGTTGATTCGGGTGAAGTTACTTCGCTTGCGAAGGGCATCACTGTTGTAGCTGAACGCAACCCCTCTTTATACAACGACTACATGAACGAAAAGCGAGGCTGAAATGTCAGCATACGATTTCACTAGTGCTAATGACTTCGGCACGCTTACTGCCTACGACGACTTGTCAGCAAAGCAGTACTACTTTGTGAAGCTGCAATCCGCGACTCAGGTCACGGCTTGCGCTGCTATCACCGACAAGCCCATTGGTGTTCTTCAGAACAACCCAACAGCCGGACAAGCTGCAATCGTCCGCCCGTTTGGTATTTCTGAAATGTCCGCTGATGGAACAATCGCAGCAGGCGCGTCTCTCGGCACTTCAGCCGATGGTCAAGCCGACTCGATTGTTGCCGGTACGGACACCACCGTTTATCTCGTTGGTACCGCTATTGGTGCAGCGTCAGCAGGCGAAACCTTCACAGCACTCATCAACTGCGCTGGCGCAGGCCGAGCAGCTTAGGAAGGATTGAATAATGCCTAACCCAACTTCAACAGATGTCCATGTAGACGCGATACTCACCAACATGAGTGTCGCCTACATGCAGGAAGCATACGCTTTCGTGGCATCCCGAGCCTTCCCACAGGTGTCGGTATCGAAGCAAAGCGACAAATACTTTGTTTACGATCAAGCCGATTTCTTCAGGGATCAGGTACAACTTCGTGCAGACGGAACCCAATCAGCAGGAACCGGTTACTCATTGAGCACCGCTTCCTACTCGGCTGAGGTTTACGCCTTGCACAAGGACATCGGTGACCAAACCCGAGCGAACGCAGACGCGCCGCTTGACATGGACATGGATGCGACTCGTTTCCTTACTCAGCAAATGCTGATTCGCCAAGAAGTCGAGTGGGCTGCTTCAGCTTTCACGACTGGCGTATGGGGCAGCGATGTAACACCCGGCACCCTTTGGAGCGCTGCTTCCTCAACCCCGATAGCGGACGTTGAGACAGCAAAGAACACTGTGTTGACCAACACTGGCTACGTGCCAAACACGGTCATCATGAGTTACAAAGTGTTCAGCGCCCTAATGGACAACGCCGACATTGTTGACCGCATCAAATACACGTCACAAGAATCAGTAACCGAGGATCTCCTCGCACGCTTGTTCAATGTGGATCGTGTGTTGATCATGGCTGGCACCTACAACACCGCTGCTAATGGGGCTACTGCTTCATATAGCCAAATCGGTGATAGAGATGCCCTTGTCTGCTACACGCCAGCGAATCCCGGCCTCATGGTCCCCTCCGCGGGATACACGATGGTTTGGAACGGTGTTAGCTCCGGCATGGGAACATCCTCAGCGATCAGCCGTTTCCGTATGGAAGCAGAAAAAGCTGACCGCATCGAAATTGAATCAGCTTGGGATACCAAGATTGTTTCTTCAGCGCTCGGGTACTTCCTGAGTAACTGTGTAGCAGCGTAAACCCACCTTTACGCATCACACACAATGAGGGTCGGGTCGGCACTTCCGACTCGGCCCTCTTTCTATTTGTAAGGATCGCACATGGCCAGAGTTGTACCGCCTTATCCAGCGACTCAGCGACATTTTGTCAATGACGTGGTGGTAACTCGAAAGAACGCGATCTTTATGGGCGGCTGTTTCACCTGCGGCACTGGCGGCTTCACGTTGAATAGCGTGACAGAAGGCGTGCTCAATACGAGCACTCTTGGTGGTACTGGATCAGTAGTGGTGAAAGCGTTTAATGGCGTTGATAACACTGGGACGCTGATCTATCAGCAAGCCATAGCGGAAGATGCGTCTGAGAACGTTAACTATGATGGTGGTGTGGCCTGTCCCGATGGCTTATATGTCGAAGTACTGGAAAGCGGCGCTGGAAATCAAACGGGCACAATTCTTGCCCACTGGAACGATTAAGGAATAATCATGGCTCTTATCCCTCCCCCATACGCCGCTACCGCTTCAGCAGTGGCTGATACGTCGGTGACAGTGCTTACTGGTGACGGCATCTTCTTTGGTGGATGTTTTACCTCCACCGGTGCCAAGGTCATCAAGATTTATGACAACGTGGCTGATTCTGGAACGCTGATTGCTCAGGTCACTCTTGCCGCTAACGAATCAGTCAATCTTCGCTATGCCGGTGGGATCAAAGTTGGTACTGGTATTCGGGTCACATTATCGGGGGCTGGCACTCATGCCGGTTCAGTGTTCTACGGCTGATGACTTGGACTTATGGCGGCGATCCGGCGGCTAGCGCTTTAGCTGCGATCCGGTTTTTGACTGGTGACACCGACACCAACGATCAACTCATCAACGATGAGGAAATAGCGTGGACCAATAATCAGGTCACCGGATCTGACACTGCCACAACGGCTCTCTACGAAGTCGCATATCGGGTGATGATCGCTATAGCGTCGAAGTTCAGCAGGCTCGCAGATCAAAGCGTGGGCGATCTGAAGGTCGATATGTTCCAGAAGGCGACAAACGCTCGGGAACAGGCAGCGCTTTTGAAGCAGCAAGCGTTGAGGGAAGGCAACACGCCAACTCCGTACGCTGGCGGCATCAAAATATCTGACAAAGACATTGACCAAGAGAACCCGGACATTGTTCCAGAGTTCTTCTCGCGTGGTCAGTGGACGAACAAGCGTGGCGGTGCTGAAAACGTGGTGAGTAATTATTCCGGGGCGGACTGATGGCTTTACAATCGCAACAGTTCATGACTGATCTCAAAGTCAACATGACACCGGACACGGTAGAGATTCGTACTACGTCAACTGTGAATAGTTATGGTGAACGCACGTTCAGCGGTGGCGCTACAACTTACGATGCTTACATCATCAGAGTTGAAGAAGCGCGTCGCACTGCTGACGAGAACTTGGTTGATGTCGATTACATTGCTTATATTCCGAACGCGACAATCGCTGTAG
>WLWF01000304.1_pt1 | contig 48154 bp, 25 predicted proteins | sample 6718331 | NCBI WGS metagenome assembly WLWF01 (sample SAMN12718692, study PRJNA515312) | sponge metagenome | isolation source: marine sponge | host: Mycale hentscheli | place: New Zealand: South Island, Marlborough, Capsize Point | collected 2003-05-01 | reverse complement strand
CTTGGCACGCAGATCAAGCCTTGCAATCTGCTGCACCACATCCGGCTTGAGATATTCTTCTACTGCGCGCGACATGCAGCACTCATTTCACCAACGGAGGAACCGAGGGTTCCGGAACTTCTCGCAGCAATCTCTGAACAAGTGATTCACTCGTAAGGCCTTCTGCTTGAGCCTGAAAGTTTGTTGATATTCGATGCCGGAGCACCGGCACGGCAATCCGGCGGACGTCCTCAATGGACACGCTAAATCGCCCATCCATAGCCGCCATTGCCTTTCCACCTTGTATCAAAAATTGACCAGCACGTGGGCCTGCCCCCCAGTCGACTAACTCTTTAACATACTTAGGCGACTCAGGATCTTTTGGGCGAGTTGAACGGACAAGCGTTGCAACGTACTTAATGATGTACTCGCTTACAGCAACACCAGCGACGAGTTTCTGAATATTTGTAATCGCTCTACCGGACAGTACTTTGCGGACTTCCGGACGCTCTGGTCGAGTCGTCGCCATCAATATCCGCTCTTCCTCGTCTGCGCTTGGGTATCCAACTTTAATATTGAACATAAATCGATCGAGCTGCGCTTCGGGTAGTGGATATGTTCCTTCCTGCTCAACTGGATTTTGTGTCGCGATCGTAAAAAATGGATCGGGTAACGAATATGTTTCTTGACCCACCGAAACTTCTCGCTCCTGCATTGCCTGAAGTAGAGCCGCCTGAGTTTTCGGCGGCGTACGATTGATTTCATCAGCGAGCAAAACATTAGTGAATATAGGCCCCTCTACAAACCTAAAATTACGACGGCCTGACTCGTCTTCGTCAAGCACGTTCGTCCCTGTGATATCCGAAGGCATCAAATCAGGCGTGAACTGAACTCGCTTAAAATCAACATCCAGAATTCTTGCTACTGTCGACACCATGAGGGTTTTCGCCAAACCCGGCACTCCCTCAAGCAAGCAGTGGCCGCGAGTGAAGATCGCAGCAAATAACTGCTCGATCACTTCGTCTTGACCGACAATGATTTTCTGCAACTCTTCCTGCATGAGCAGTCGATGCTGGGAAAATTCTTGCAGAACATCATCGAGTGACTTTTGTTTTCCAGCAGTCGACACGAAGTCGGTTTCCTTCCTTACGGGAATCATTGTGAACATGATGGCAGAAGTGATAAAATCCCGGCCACTTCTTCATAAGTATCGGACTTTGTGCCACCAAGAGGCAAACAAAAACGTTGGCGCAGCGATAAGAAGGCACGTGAGACATGTCTCTATCGATGACAATGCCGTAGAATGAGGTTCATCAGACAGGCACCTCTCCCTCATCTGGAAGGCTTCATGCATCACGTGTTATTGAACGGTTACAAGAAGATTTCGTGCATTGCGTTGCTTGCTGCCGTCCAGCTTGTGTCTGCACCGGTTGCATTTTCTGCTGAAGATGAACTCCGACCTGAGCAAATAAGCAATGCAATAGAACAAGCCAAAAACTGGCTTATACGCAAGCAGAGCCCAAACGGCACATGGAAGTCAGCGATGCGGACAGATGAAACTGTTGTAGGAGCAACTGCACTGGTCGTACTTGCTCTTGCGAATGCTGGCGTTGACGCTGATGAGCAGGCTATGAAAAAGGCGCTTACATGGCTAAGGGAACAGACCCCTACCGACACCTATTCGGTTTCACTTCAAACCCAAGCCCTTGCGATGGTTTCACCGAAGCAGGACCTAGCCATTCTCGAACGGAACACCCGCTGGCTTGAAGAGCGTCAATCAAGTGGCCCTGGAGTAACTGGTGGCTGGTCTTATGGAGCGAACCGTTCGGGTGCTGACAATTCGAACTCCCAATTTGCAATTCTCGGATTACACGAAGCCCAACGTGCAGGTGTGCGAGTCAACTCGAATGTGTGGACGTTATCACAAAAATATTGGGAAGCAGCCCAGCGACTGGATGGCTCATGGAGTTACACCGCCGGGGGTGGTAATGGAACTGGCAGTATGACCTGCGCAGGCATCGCAAGCATTTGGATAACGAACGAACATACCGAGCGTCCCGACGCATTTGTGAATGGAACAAACATTGCATGTTGTGGTGGTGGCTCTTCAGCTAAACCTCTTGAAAATGGACTTCAATGGCTCGGCAAAAATTTCTCCGTTACAAGAAATCCTCCTGGTGGTCAGCAATGGCTCCGGTACTACCTCTACGGACTCGAGCGAGTAGGACGATTTACTGCCAGACGATTCATCGGCACTCATGACTGGTATTTGGAGGGGGCAAAAATGTTTGTCTCATCCCAGGACCCTCTTTCGGGAAGCTTTCAAAGTAAAGGGTCTGAAGATGCCGTCGTGGCGACAAGTTTTGCCCTGCTATTCCTTGCAAAGGGTCGTCGACCTGTTGTCATTGCCAAGAGCCATCACGGGCCTCGAAATGACTGGAATCAGCACGGCCATGACATTTCACATCTTGTTGAATTTATTGAAAAAAGATGGCGTGAAGATTATCCGGCGGGCCTCTCGTGGCATGTTCTCAACACACAGGAAGCGAACACACAAGACCTTGCTCAGTCTCCAGTTCTCTGGATCGGAGGTACCACTGGATTAGATCTTGGTAAAGAACCAGGTCGCCGATTGCGTGAATATATTGATCAAGGTGGATTTATTTTCGCTGAGGCGACCTGTTCTGAAGGAGCAGCTTTTGACAAATCTTTCCGCCAACTGGTGAGTGAGATTTTCCCTGAACCCGAACACCAACTGAGCCTCCTTCCACCGGAACATCCTGCGTGGTACGCCGAGAAAACTGTTGCCCCGGAATTTCAACGGCCGTTACTTGGTGTTGACTACGGATGCCGCACCTGCCTGATCTATGCACCTTTAAATAAACCGGAGAATGAATCCCCACGTCTTCCGAGCCTGTCTTGCCTTTGGGAACTTGCTGGCCCTTCATATAGTGAATTTGATGAGCCCATTCGCAAGCAAATTGATGCATCATTGGCAATCGGGGCCAATGTCATCGCCTATGCAACAAATCGTGAATTAAAAAAGAAAGATGAATTATTTGTTCGAAGCCAATCGGAAGATGTGCAACAAGATTCAATTGGTCGTGGCCAACTAACTATTGGAAAGTTGCGTCATGGTGGGCTTTGTGACGCCGCCCCCAAAGCACTTGCCAACATTCTCAGAGCTGCTGCACGAGAACTTGGAATACTCGTCGACGACACGCCAGCAAAGCTCGACCTCATTGATCCGGCAATTTTCAAACATCACATGCTTTTTATGCATGGCAGACAAGCATTTGTATTTGACGATGCACAGCGAAAAAATCTTCGAGAGTTTCTGGAGCGAGGAGGAACGCTGCTTGCTGATAGCGTCTGTGCATCTCAACCTTTTACTGATGCCTTCCGAAAGGAGTTTTCAGCTGGTCTCCCTGATCACACGATTGAGTCAATCCCGAATGACGACCCACTCTTTTCAGCATCTACGTACGGAGGCTTTGACCTGCGTCGAGTGACACTGCGAGCACCGGCTGCTGGCGGCGGTCCACTTTCTTCCGAGAAACGAACGGTGCCGCCACAACTAGAAGGTATTCGTATGGGTGATCGGTGGGCAGTCATCTTCTCACCTTTCGACATATCCTGTGCACTTGAAAAGCAGAATTCCATGGAATGCACCGGCTATGATCGAGAAGATGCTGAAAAAATCGCACTGAATATTCTTCTCTATTCGCTTAATCAGTAGTTGCATGAGTAGAAAATAGATGGAATCCATGGACTATCCAACCGTCCTCACATTCCACACCAATCAGCGAGTGTCCACGTCCGTACCATTGCATCACCGCTACAAAGTGCATTCACAGGCCTGCGGACGGCCCTCTTTTCCTTCCTGTGATGAACTTTTACTTGCACCGGCGAAACTGCGAAACAATGCTGTAGTGTGTCCCGCCTAAACAAGAAACGCGTCAACAGAAACATGTTTGTCAAATCAAATCATTTGCGTCTGGTAGTCATCGCCATTAGCGTCGTTCTCTGCCTAGGCTCCGCTGGATGCAGGAAGAATAAACAAGAGGCAGCTCATAGGGGCGAGCTCACCACGATTAACCCAGATGATCTCTGCGAACGAATTACAAAAATACTCAAGCAAACCCGGGACGGAAGAGAACTCTCAACTGACCTTCAGGGAGCTTGGCAAATTGTTCATGGAATACTCGCATTCGGTGAACAATTTACTATCCTGCATGAATCCGTTACCGTGCCCGCGCTGGACTACTTACTTGAGGGCGGTTCTCTTCAAGGGTGGAAACTACGACACGGTGAGCACGGAATTATCGCTCTCGTCGAGGAGGGAAGCACCCTCGGCCAAGGACACAAAGATCAGTGGCTTGGATATTTTTCACAGTGCGGTAGTAAGGGCATTCCACTCGAAACACCTCTCGTCGTAGGTAAAACGTCAGCAACCGTTGATGACCTGCTGCGACAAGCCCAGGCTGATCTTCACTCTGGCCAGGAGGCAACATGGACATTGATGGCCTTCGCCACATATCTCCCCGAAGACGAAATATGGGAAGCCTCAAACGGAGAGACATGGAATCTCTCTCGAGTCATCGAAATGGAGCTTGATGCCGACCTGCACTCAAGTGCCTGTGGTGGATCTCACCGCCTCTATGGACTGGCGACCGCAGTAAATCGATACCGAGATCAGCATCCAGAAGCGGGCGAAGCACTTCCCGAACCATGGGAATCAGCAGCGCATACAATCACCGACAGTATCGATCTATCGCGCCGTTTCCAGCAAGCAGACGGCAGTTTCTCGACACAGTTTTTTGAACGACCAGCTTCGTCTGTTGATGTTTTCGCAAAGCTTAGTTCAAGCGGACATATATTTGAATTTCTTGCTGTTGCACTTCCTGCAGATCGACTTCGTGAGCCCTGGGTATTACGTGCTGCGGACCGTTTGGCAATAACACTTGAACAGACCGCAGATATCGACATCGAGTGCGGCGCTCTTTACCACGCTGCACATGGTCTTTTGCTCTACCGAAACCGTCTCTGCCAGTCCCCGTAAAGATTTTATTTATAAATCCTTGAAGGGACCGTAGCTGGCTTCTCTTATCACACCCCAGTATGTTACGATTTTCATCGATACTAATTAGGCGAACATGTTTGATACCCACCAAATTTGTTGGCTATGACAATGAGATTTATTCGTGCACGGAATCATTTTTTTCTATATTCAAAAGTTTGCTGATGAAGCCACTTCGGGCAAGACCACATGGCTGAAGCTTCGAGAGAGGGTTACAGCAAGTGATAGCAGGTACCTTCCAAATGAGGTGTACCCTGACGGAGATGCTATCGAGCTTCTGCAATCAATTGCCGACACATGCGGCGAGCCATTACCAGAACTGATTGAACGATTTGGTGAATTCCTGGCACCCCACCTGATCAAGGTTGCTAGCCAAAATATTGATCCTGCGTGGCGAACACTTGATCTCATTGAAAACACCGAAGACATCATCCACACGATGGTCCGTACCGCAAAGCCTGGCGCTGAACCACCGGTGCTTGAAACCGTACGGCATTCACCAAATGAACTACACCTTGTCTACTCGTCAGGCCGTCAGCTATGCCTGCTTGCAAAAGGGATTACTCGGGGGCTTGCCGACCACTACGGTGAAACTATCCTGATTGAAGAAACGAGCTGCATGCACAAAGGAGATCCTTTCTGTTGCCTTGTGATTCAGGACGGATCAAACGACACACACTCAGCAAATTCACCTCTCTCCGAAACCCTCACCTTTGACCCAAAGAGTGGTGATTCGCTGAGACCACCGAAAACAAACTGGCACTCGACTCCTTCAGGCACTTCAACAACACCTTCGACTGTTGACAACTTCGCAATCAAGGGCCTCATTGGTCGCGGCGGAATGGGCCATGTCTACAAGGGTTTCGACGCCAAGCTCGATCGCGACATTGCTATTAAGGTCATGCATCCGAGTCGAGCTCAAGACGAAGTTTCGAAGAAGCGATTCCTTCGTGAAAGCAAAACGGCTGCATCGATTAACCACCCATCAATCGTAACGATCTATCAGATTGGTGAACATGACAGACTTCCGTACATCGCTATGCAATTTATTAACGGGCCCAATCTTTCTGAATACAAAACGCAACAAGGTGGACTGATCCCTATCCCCGAGGCCGTACGTATTGGACGTGAAATAAGCGAAGGACTTGCTGCAGCCCACGAGAAGGATCTTGTACACCGAGATATCAAGCCCGATAACATTCTTCTTGAAGAACCGAATCAACATGTTCGGATCATTGACTTCGGCCTAGCTCACGAAGCGGGAGACCAAGAGGGGCGATTAACCATCGACAATGCTGTCATTGGCACACCTGCCTACATGTCTCCTGAACGTATTGGCACCGATGAAGTGAATGCTAAAAGTGATCTCTTTGGGCTCGGAGTCATTCTTTATGAAATGATTTCTGGCAAACTTCCATTCGATGGAAAATCAATGGTTTCCATTCTTGCTGCCATTTCCCGAGGCAAGCCAACGACTATTGATACACTTGTTCCTGACATGCCCCAAGATCTTGCTGATCTTATTATGCAACTACTCTCAAGCGAACGAGACAAGCGGCCTGCGGATGCCAACGAGGTAACCAAACGGTTGCGAGCTATTGAAAAATAGTAGGTGCCAACCGTTTTCGTTCACGATTTTATTTGCAGAGATCATTCTTGATCGCATCAGCAAGAAGGTTCAAATCACCTTGCCACGTAATGTTCATTGATTGCTGAGTAGTCAGGTCTTTCAATTGCGCGGTACCCGACTTGAATTCTTCGCTGCCTACCACAAGCGCTCTCTGAAACCCTTTTTTGCCTGCCCACTTAAGTTGCTGCCCAAGTTTTTTCGGCTCTGGATAGAAATCAACTGACAGGCCGTGCTCTCGAAGCCTCGCTGCGATCCGCAGATAATCACCGAGATGCGACTCATCGAAATACACCAGAAATATTGATGCTGGCGTTTCGGACGACTTCAGCTTGTCAAGTTCTTCAAGGCCTGCCAGCAGGCGATCGATCCCGAGTGACGCGCCAACTCCTGGCAGAGATTGTTTTGTATAGAGTTCTGCAAGGTTGTCATATCGACCACCCGAACAGACACTTCCAAGATCAGGCAATTCATCAAGAAAGCTCTCGAGGACGATGCCTGTGTAATAGTCCAGACCTCTTGCGATAGATGGATCAAGCGTGATGCGATCATCACCAACCCCAACCTCAACCAAACCGTTCAAGAGTGCACCAACAGCTTCAACTCCCTGTGTACCGACTGCAGATTCCCCGACTAAATTATGGAGTTCACTCAAAACATCTGTTGCCGACCCGGCAAGTTCACCAAGTCCAAGAAGACAATCAACCGACGACACAGAGACACCCTGTTCTTGAAGTTCGTTGGCTAACGTGTCGCGAGGGATTTTCCCGGTCTTATCAAGGCATCGAAGCACATGTGTTGTCTTACTCGTGAGCCCAAGCACCTCAAGGATACCTGAAAGAATTCTTCTGTCGTTAATACGAATTGTAAACTTCTCGACACCAATTGCTGCGAGTAGGTCATGCACGACCAAGACTGTTTCAAGATCTGAAATCGCACTGGTTGTACCGATCGTATCAAAATCACATTGCATGAATTCTCGATACCGGCCTCGCTGTGTATTTTCACCACGCCAGACGGTGCCCATATGATACCGTTTGAATGGGGTACCAAGTTTTGAAATGTGCTGGGCAGCAAAACGCGCAAACGGAACAGTAAGATCAAACCGCATACCAACTTCTCGCTTCCCATGATCGGTAAAGCGATAAAGTTGTTTGTCTGTTTCGTCACTTCCTTTGCCGGTCAAAATCTCAAGGTACTCCAGAGCTGGCGTCTCAATCGGTGAGAAGCCATACGACTGGTAAACCTGACGTGCTATCTCAAGAATACGCTCTCTTTCGAGTGCCTGAGCTGGCAGCAGATCGCGAAAACCTTTCAGTGTCCGTGGTGTGATTCGTGACAGAATGATACCTCCTCAGAATGTTCTCGTAGCCGATGGACAATAATTAATTTATCGAACTGATGAATTTATAGGATTTTCAACAATGCCGGTTTTGGACTGCGGATAGATCGTTGACGATATTTCTTTTTTTTACCATCACCGACGTCTTCACCACCGGGCCCAAGCACTGCCTCCATGTATTCAACTACTTGCTCGGGGGTTTCAAAATATTGGTCATACACCCACTCATCCTCATATTCGCAATGTTCAGTCGTGTACTCACGACAGATTGATGGGCGAGAGTTATAAATGCCACAACGATTATCTTCCTGAAGGTGCTTACAGACTGTATGCACACAAATAAACCATTCTCCGTCTTCAGTAAAAGCGGTGGCATACTCATGGAGCAACGACCATCGCAAGGCATCGAATTCATGCCTGGTGGTTGGCTTTTCCAGCGGGAGAGCGAAGTACCGACAGCATTTCGCAGTGCAGTATTCACAGAGATTCACTCCTCGGCCCAATTCCTCACGAGATGGCTTTGTTCGCCTGCGAGAAAGCTCTTTGCCTTTCCCAGAATTTGAAATAATTGAGGACATCGCGATATCTCAGCCAATGAAAATCAAGGAGCGACCGAAGTGTCAGCATTTTCTGATCGTGTCACTATACCCGACGTTTGGTGAAGAAGCGGCTATACTGAGAAAATCTGAATTTCTAAAATGCTATTGGCCAGGGAGGCTACCGTGCCAAAACGCTGGAACATCGCACCACACGACGCGACAACGGTTGCATCCCTAGAAAAATCTGCTGGTATATCCCCCATTCTTGCACGCTTATTAGCTGCACGCGGTGTAACTGACCCAAAGCAGGTCCGCGGCTTTCTTGATGCCTCAATGTCTAACCTCCGCGAACCTGAAGAGCTTTTTGGTATCGCAGAAGCCGCCGACAGCATTCTTGCTGCCGCAAAAGCTGGACGAAAGATCGTTATCTATGGCGATTACGATGCAGACGGCATGTCATCAACTGCCATTTTGTGTCATTGCCTTGCAGCAATCCATGTTGAACCCCATTGGTATGTGCCAGACAGATTTGACGAAGGCTATGGGCTCAATTCAGATGCCTTACGTCGATTGAAACAAGATGGTGCAGAACTCGTTGTGACCGTCGACTGTGGTATCGCCAGTGTTGCTGAGGCTGATGTGGCACGTGAAATTGGCCTCGAATTAATTATCACAGACCATCACAATTTTGCTGATCGTCTTCCTGCGGCAGATGTTCTTGTTCACCCTCGTCTCCCTGGCTCTGAATATCCATTTGGGGATCTTTGTGGTGCGGGTGTTGCTTTCAAACTTGCATGGGCTGTTGCCACTCGTTCATGTGGGGCAAAGCAGGTGACGCCGCGCCTACGAGAAATGCTGCTTCAGTGCGTCGGGCTCGCTGCGGTTGGTACGGTTGCTGACGTTGTGCCCCTGCTTGATGAAAACAGAGTGTACGTAAAGTATGGCCTGAAGTGCCTTCGTGAAAAGGGTGGCCCTGGCGTCTCTTGCCTCCTTGAGCTTGCCAAACTTAGCGAAAAATCTTCCCTTGATAGTGAGGATATCGCTTTTCGATTTGCCCCTCGGCTCAATGCTGCGGGCCGCCTCGGTCAGGCTGGATGCGGCATTGAGTTATTGACAACGTCGGACAAAGACCGCGCCACGACGCTGGCAAACTATCTCCATGAGTTAAATGGACAGCGTGAAACCGAAGAGCGAAGCATTCAGCTTTCGGCAACAAAACAGGTAAAAGAAAAGTTTCATCCAGAAACTGATTCCGCACTTGTTCTCGCGGGTCGCGGCTGGCACGCTGGTGTTATTGGGATTGTCGCAGGCAGACTTGCCGAACGCTGGCACCGTCCTGTTGTAATGCTAGCGCGCGATGAACTACTTGCAAAACCAGCGATTGGAAGTGTTCGTAGTGTTCCTGGTTTTGATGTTCATGCAGCCCTTCAAGCATGCCGGGACCTTCTGCTGACTTGTGGTGGGCATGCTGCGGCAGCGGGTCTTCGCATTGAAGACGGAAAAATTGACGCCTTCCGAGAAGCATTTCTTGCAGAAGTTACAAAGCGGATGCCGAAGGAACTACGACAAGCCCAAATCCAGCTTGACGGTGAAACAACACTGGCAGGCGTAACACTTCAAAGTATCAGCGAACTTGAACGACTCGCCCCGTTTGGTCAAGGAAACAAGCGTCCCTATTTGTGTGCGTCTGGGGTCGCCTGTGCAGAGCCACCACGAACCATGGGTAATGGCGATAAACATATGTCGGTCAAACTTGTTCAAAATGGTGTCCAGATTCGAGCAGTAGCTTTTGGTGGTGCCGAGTGGATTCCTCACCTGCCGCCACCAGGCGAGCCTTTTAATATTGCCTTCAAGCCAAAGATCAATGAATTTCGAGGGAGAAGAACCGCCGAGATAGAACTGCTAGACTGGCGTCCAAACGGAATTGATGTTTCTGTAGACCTGCCCACAGCAGAAACTACGTCGTAATCCTTGAAGTAAATCTCGCTCGAATAGAGAAAGATATCGTCATGAAAAGAATCCTCGTGTTTATTGCTTTGTTCACTGCCCTCTCGGCATTGCCAAATAATGCAGGTGTCAGGGGTGATGACTGGCCGCAATGGCAAGGACCGAAGCGTGATGGGGTTTGGTATGAACAGGAGATCGTAGAGCGTATTCCTGAAAACGGACTGCCGATTGTATGGAGAGTTCCACTTGGGGGCGGATACTCTGGTCCTGCCGTCACTGGTGAGCGTCTTTATGTAGCCGACTATATAAAAACAGAGGGTGCTTTAGAGAATAATCCAAACAATCGATCACTTCTCTCTGGCACTGAGCGAGTGCTTTGTTTTGATACCACAACAGGAAAAGAACTGTGGAAGTACGAGTATGACTGCCCTTATTCGATTTCGTATGCAGCAGGGCCACGATGTACCCCCACGGTGCATGACGACCGAGTCTATACACTTGGCTCGGAAGGAAATTTTCTTTGCCTTGATGCCGACAATGGCAAACTCCTGTGGGAGAAAGATTTCAAAAAAGATTATGACGCATCGACACCAATCTGGGGGTTCTGTGGTCACCCACTCATAGTAGATGACCTTGTAATATGTGTTGTTGGTGGAGAAGGAAGCGTTGCGGTTGCGTTTGATCGTGTATCGGGAGCGGAGCGATGGCGAGCCCTTACTGCAAGTGAGCAGGGGTACTGCCCTCCAACAATTATTGAATCTGCTGGTGTGCAGCAACTTCTTATCTGGGACGCTGACAACCTCAATAGCCTCGACCCTACCACCGGCCGTCAGCTCTGGTCAGAACCACTGAAGCCTATGTACGGCATGTCGATCATGGTGCCACAGCTTGGGGAATTGAACGGTGAACAGGTTCTCTTCGCCAGTGGTATTGGGAAGATCGGTGCTCTCTATTCCCTTGCAAAGGATTCACCAGGTGCCCAAGTCGTCTGGCGAGGTGGGCCCAAGAATGCCGTGTACTGTGCTAACAGCACTCCTTTCATCGAAAAGAATACGATCTATGGGTGTGATTGCCATACAGGAATGCTGACCGCCGTGGATCTTGAATCTGGTGACCGACTGTGGGAAACGAGTGTTCCCACATCAGATACGGACAGGCCGGCCAAACATGGAACAGCGTTTCTGATTCGGCAGCCCGTTCCAGAGGACCCACTCCGTGTCTGGTTGTTCAGTGAAACAGGTGACCTCATTCTTGCGAGGCTGACACGCAATGCCTATGAAGAACGTGGTCGAATGCACGTGCTTGAACCTACCAATGAATGTTTTGGTCGATCAGTTGTCTGGAGTCATCCGGCTTTCGCCAATAGATGTTGTTTTGTAAGAAATGACAAGGAACTTGTGTGTGTGTCACTTTCTGCAAGCAATGACCACAACTAATAGTTCGTGCAACCGTGCATATCTTCATGTACTCATCATTACATGTCGGTGTAGGGTTCCACTGCACTTTCATAAAGAGGTGAGACTGCCACTTGTCTTCATGTTTTTCAATCAGGGCGTCGCGCAGCCTGGTAGATCACTACGTTCGGGCATGAAACACTAAAAAACTCAATAAAATTAGTGGCACCGCGGCCTTCAGCTGTCATGCTGGAGATTGAAAAAAGAAACTTGCTCTCTCATTCACAGCCCGTAGTCTGATCGGTATCTATGAAACCCTTCCTATGCCTTCTCTTTGTGCTCCTTACCCTCCACGCCTCCGTTGCTCACGCTAGGGTTCAGCCCAACATTATCTTCATTCTCACCGATGACCAGGGCTATGGCGACCTTGGCCGGCATGGGCACCCGCTTTTAAAGACCCCACAGCTCGACCGCCTGCATGATGAAAGTGTCCGCTTTGATAACTTCTACGTGAGCCCATCCTGCTCTCCTACCCGCGCAGCCCTCATGACCGGCATGCACGAGTTCCGAAACGGCGTCACCCACACCCGTGCCCCACGCGAGCATCTCAGAAATGACGCCACGCTTTTGCCCCAAATTCTAAAAACTGCTGGGTATACAACTGCTCACATCGGCAAGTGGCATCTTGGTTGGAATGATGAGTACCACCCACACCGCCGAGGATTTGATTGGACGCTGCAGGGTGCAAAGCACTTTGACCCGAAGTTGACCATTTACAAAAACGGTCAACGACCGACACATGTCCAAGGCAAAGGCTTCCGTGAAGATCTCTATTTTGATCATGCCATGTCCTTCATCAAACAAGCAGGTGACCAGCCTTTTTTTCTTTACCTGGCCACGTACTCGCCGCATACGCCACTCCTCGCTCCAGAGAAATATGTCGAACCCTACCGTGGGAAATGTACCGACGAGGAAGCAACTTACCTCGGCATGATCGAAAACATCGATTTCAACGTCGGCCGTCTACTCAGTTTTCTCAAGAATCAAGAAATTGATCAGGACACCATCATCATTTTCATGAACGACAACGGTGTCACTGTTGGTCTTGATATTTACAACGCCGACATGCGCGGCAGTAAATGCACGATCTGGGAAGGCGGCAGTCGGGCCATGTCCTTCTGGCGTTGGCCTGGTACGTGGAAACCCAAAACGGTGACCACACTCACTGCTCATCTCGATGTCTTACCAACTCTCTGCGAACTTGCAGGTGCCGATATTCCCACCACGCTTCAACCTCAACTCGAAGGCTTCAGCCTGACTCCGTTGCTTTCATCCGAAAAACCAATCACAGGGCATAACGATCGCCTCCTTTATCAACACGTTGGCCGTTGGCCGAGTGGCATGGCGGCTCAACACAAGCATGCGATGGCTGGTGTGCGACAGGGCAACTATCTGCTCGTACGGAGCCGACCCTGCGATGACCCGGAATGTACTGTAGAAGTACTTGGCATGCAGTGCCGCACCCTGAGATCCATTGAAGAAGGTGGCACCCGTGCCAACTACACCAAGAACAATGGTCAGTTTCATTGGGGAGTAAGCCCCCGTGGAAAGTGGGTTCTCTACGACACAAAGAAAGACCCCGGATGTCAGGACGATCTTTCAAGCAAGCAGCCTAAACGTGTCGAGGCGATGGCGGAAAGCTACGACCGATGGTGGGATAACGTCTACCCAACTATGGTGAAACATGGTGGCGAAAATCAACTCATAGATGTACTCAAGAAAAAGAAGACGATCTCGCCCTAGCCAAATTGAGCCAAGACACCGTCAACTCATATGACAAAACTCTTGGTTCAAATAACAAAGAGGCTCCCAACTTACCTCGAGGTGCGAATCGAATAATCAACTCAACGTATCAAAAAGTTTTATAGATCCATTGCGTACACTAGCACAAAGAAAACACTTACTCTTTTCAAATTACGAGCACGGTCCACTCTTGGTACTGATACAACAATCGTTGAAAAGTCATTGGTGTTCATGACGGTGACATGCTCACGCTACGCACTAATGATGAAATACTGAGGGCAAGGCTGTCTGGTATCGATACCCCTGAACTGGCCCAGCCATTTGACAACAAACCATAAATCATTTTTGGGGCATATTCGTATTGAAAGCAAAAGTTACGCGAAGGCCCGGCACGGGCTATCCGTACAAACATGCAGAAACTTCTCAGGAGTTTTACCAATGCCGACAAAAAATTGGACTATGGCAAAAGTAACGAGATCAATCATTGGCCTTTTAAGAATAGTACCGACAGACAAACAAAACTATGCTCATAACCATTGCCAGAATAATTACTCGCTTGAACCACCAAAAAATTTGAGTGTGAATACAACAATTGCTAAACCCTCTTGGCTTACCGGGACTGCTGTTGAAGTTCTATAGGCATGCCACAAAACGAACAAGTAAAGCACAACACAAAAAAGAGCAATGCAGGCCATTGAGCAGTGACAGACTCTTGCTACGTGCGTTAAAGATTCAACCTACGGTTGTTCTCATTCCTCACCCAGGTTCGACAGTAGACGGCGTCCCCAGCAAATGCTCGACAGGAGGTTATTTACCTTCTGTGAGGCAGCACTGTTCTGATATGGAATAGTTATGACGACTGGGACGGGCCACTATAAACAGCACCTGACCAAGCAAGAATTGGATAGAAAATAAATGGCAGGAACATTAGCCCGAGTGTAAACGGAACACCTTTTCCGAAACTTGTAGATATTCCGTGAGTGATGACTATTGCTACAACGACATTGACAACTGGTATGAGTAGGAGCAACAACCACCACCAAGGACGCCCAATCATTTTCAGAATGAGATACAGATTAAAGATTGGTATCAAAGCGCCCCAGCCGGGCTGTCCACCTTTGGTAAAAACCTTCCACCAAGAGGCTACTATTGCAACAAACACAGCAAGACCAACCAGTCCGGCGATAGGGCTGGGATCGCCTTGCACCTGTTGAGCAAAAATAGAAAGGTTCATTTTGATTTCTCCGCCTAAAGAAGAGTGGGACCACAACTAGATATCGGCATTTCAGCAGCCTCTCGCCAGTCTTGGACATCGATATGATCGCTCACCAGATACTCGAGGCAGGAATGACACGACCAGCCCCCTTTTTAGACCACACATCATTTCTGTATTATTGGTGATGCTGTGACCATTGAATAGATCTTCAGTTCGTCGACATTGACACCACATGTGGCTTTGAACGAACTACCGCGTCAAACCACAAGCAGGCTGAGGGGCTGATATTACATCCGGCTGGGGTGAGGGTGAATCCAATATAAAGCAAGATAATGAGCAGTTTTGAAAACCACTTTCGGCCAGGTTTGGGATACCACAACCGTACACGATGTACTTTCACTCCAGCCTGTGCATCGTTCAGCATGGTGTTAAACGAAGCATCTAATGGTTGAGCTTCTTGTGGGTCCTCACTCATGCCTGCAGACTACTCAATCTGCACTGCGGATCGACAGTTGCGCCTCTTTACAAAACAGGAACTGCATTTGCACATTTCCACTCGCTCTTCATATGCATCCGTGATCACTCAGAAAAGCGCTCTTCATTCTACTGCTTGATTTGCACGAACTTCGACCCGCCACCTTCGCTTCGCACTTCTCTGCAGAAGCGCCTACAAACAGAACCCAGACTATCTATGGTCCAGATAAATGTCTTTCCACAACCCGCCGTCACAAGAAGACGCTTCACAATGATTCTTCGTCTCTTGCACAATCAATACTTGTTTTGATAGGCAGACCATCCATCTCTGCTTTGAGATCTTCGAAAACTTCAGCAGCGTCTTGGCCAGGAGCATGAGTCTTCTCACATCCAAGAATGGCTTCGCAGGTAATCATGATGAAAAGGCTCAAATCCATATTTACTGTGCGTTTAAAAAACCCGTCAGCAGGAGAACCATGAAAACCTGCTGACGGGTCCACACAAGAGATCTTTCTAGTTGCCATGAATGACATCACTTGGGTTTTTGTGTTGCACAATACCCCGCCACGGATGCGAAAGGCAGAGCAGCACGTGGCGGGATATTTGTTGCGGAAGTTACAAACGATACGCCATACAAAATGTCCTTGTTCACCACGGGTAATCACTATCCGAAATACGAAACACTTACATGTCGCTGCTATAGAGGGGCCTACGGCACTGATTAGCCAAGAAGCGCACACAAAAAAACGCCGCCCAGGTCTGACCAAACCAGGGCGACGTTCTTTCATCAAAAGCAGAAAGGTAAAGACTTTTGATGTTTCCGAATTGTTTAGCGTCCCATGAGGGCGAACGCTCGATGGCGTGGTGCCTGCATGTGATCGTACATTGAAACATTCAGTGGTTTTGGCATGAAGATGTCGTCACCACCAGGACTAGCTGAGCCACCAAGACGCTGCGTGAGTTGAAACTCGCCTTTGATGTCACCCAACTTAATAAAGCCTTCGGCACTAGCACCCGCGTGCCCCATGCCCTGCCGAGCACGAATACTTGTTGCATTTCCATTTGTCCAGACACCAACGCGGCCTGAGCCGGCAGGCGATCCACTCACGCAATGAACCGAATCATGCAAACTGAGACCACGGCTATCTGGCTTTGGCATGAAGATGTCATCGCCGCCAGGACTAGCTGAACCAGTGAGTCGCTGCGTGAGCTGAAACTCACCTTTGATGTCCCCAAGCTTGATGAAACCATCTGAACTTCCATTCCGGTTTTCTGAAGCGTGGAGAACAACGTCGTGTAGGTCATGATCGTTATTCGTGCCAGCCTCCAAAGACGTTCCTACATCACCGGGCCGATCACTATCGCCAATTAAGGTTGGTATATTATTGGCTTGTGCAAGGACGCCAGGAGCCTGATTGGCCTGTGCAAGTGAGTTACCGACAGAATGAAACTCAGGGTGCACAATAAACTCAGGGTGCACAATAAACTCAGGGTGCACAATAAACTCAGGGTGCACAATTATGCGGCCATCCGTACGAGTACCAGTACAGAATGTTTTTACAAGAACTTCGGCAGGCTGATTCACAGGGCCAACGTCCAGATCAGGAGATGCGACGTTTTCAACAGCAGGCATACCCGTGGCAGAAAACATTGCCTTTGGCTCAAGCCTTTCGGTGCTCAATGTCTGGCATGTTGTATTACGTCGAATCTTTTTCTTCTTGAAGAACATGGTTTTGCCTCTGGTAGCGGGAAACGTTGTCTGATGCCTTTACCTTCATACAAATGGTGTGCCAAAAGTCCTGCGAACCAGAAAGGCTCTTCTTTCGTAGTATGAATGCGACCACGGCGAAATTCATTGCAAAGGAGTACACCGACGCAAAATGCGTCAGTGTGTAGCGGAATGCGCAGAGACGTGCATCCGTTTAAACCTTCCTTTACGAATAATCCTCCTGTTTTGACTGCTGGCACTGGTAGGGCCGGCAGTAGAGCAATCGTTGGCGAAGTCATCGATGCACACAACATCTACTTGGTGACGCGTTGCGTAAAAGAAGAGCTATTGAAGGTTCGGCTGTCGTGACCATTGATACGCCGAAACTGGCACAGCCTTTTGGTGTAAGAGCTAAGCAAGTCTTCTCGGCCGGCATATCAAAAAGTCAGTCCCACTATGCCGTGAGGCATAGACGTAAGAAGGCGGACTGATTCAACAGGATGCACACGAGCAGGAAAGAGTTATCGCGGCAGACGCAGGAGTAGGCAGAAGCGAACCAAGGGGTGCTCGCCACTACCTACCACCTACGTTCTGCACGTAGTATAAGGCATAAACAAGGTCTGGAAATATGACTCTACGATCTATCCTGCGTACACACGATGGAGCTTTGATCCTTCTATATAGAACGTCAATAAGAGGATGCTGACCTATGAAAAAAAGCCATCCCAGGGGCAAGCTGGGATGGCTCTCGCTTTCTGAGTCATTCAACAACTGCTACGTGTTGCGAACTCTCTAATAGACAAACTACTCCCACTCGGGAAACAAAAGCAAGCATTCGGTAAGAATTTGTTTTCCAACTAGATTAGACGCACCAATACGATGTTTCTGCTTCCATTACCAGGTGTGAATGATGCAGCACAATTTATTTCTCAACGATAGTGTTGATGCCTGCAGGCTTCATGAGAAATGCCTGTCGCCCACTTGGAAGGCAACAGTCGCCACCAAGAGACAGCTGATCAGCTTTTGCCGTGATCTCTGGTTTATGCCAGTCTTCGATCTCCTTCTTCAGCCGTGCAACGATATCGGGGTGTTCCGCAGAACATTCGTTTTGCTCATGAGGGTCCTCTGCCACGTTGTAAAGTCGTACTGAGGCAGTATCCCACACATGAAGATTGTGATACTTCGTTGTATCCGCTCCGTGATACCGCACAAGGAGTTTCCAGTCTCCCTCGACACACCAGAGATATTGGAGCGTTTCATCTGAATGACCGAGCGACATGTTATGTGTTGCATTACAAACACCAAAAACACACGTCCTGGCGTCCCGCTTCTCTGCGTCAAGAAGATTGACACCAGGAAGATCGGCGGGAGCTTCCACATCTGCTGCCGCTGCAATAGTGGGAAAGAGATCGATTGCATGGGCGAAACGCTTTGATCGTTCCGGCTTTACTACCCCTGGCCATGAGATCATGATCGGCGTCCGTATCCCATTCTCATATGGTGAACTTTTTGATCGCTGCGCATAGCCTTTCCACAGTTTCTGATTTGGGTCGTCGGCATTCGTACTCGGCGCTGCCCATCCATTATCACAGATATAAACCACCATTGTGTTATCTGTCAGATTCTTTTCATCAATGTAATCGAGTAACTCTCCACATGTTTCATCAAACCATTCACACATTGCATAGTATTTTCCGAGGTCCGCAGCCCGGCCTTCTTTTTGATACTTTTTGAGTAAACGTTGTGGTGGATTATGTGGTGTGTGTGGCAAAAAGGGCGCATACCACAACAGAAACGGCTTCTCTTCAGCGACAGCCATGTCGATGAATTGCGTGACCGGCTTCATTCCCTCACGCCCAATTTTTAGCCCCGCATCACCATGCCGACCTCTACGTTGTGGATCACCATGGGTCATTCCATCAGTAAACCCACCGTCCTTCCAAGAACCTTCCCACCATTTCCCAGATTGATGCGCAAGGTAGCCATGGGCAACAAGCGTTTTGACAAATGTTGGAAGTTTGTGAAATGCTTCTCGTAACGGCACATCAAGCGATGCACGATTGTTAGGTCCGTCAACATCGTTTCCAGTTATACCATGCTGAAATGGATATCGACCGGTAAGCATTGAAGCGAGTGATGGTCGACACAGCGGTGCCGCAACATACCCTCGATCCATAACAAGGCTATGCTCAGCTAGTCTGTCGAGATGCGGTGTCTGAATTACAGGGTGGCCCATAAACCCGTAATCAGTCCATGCCTGATCATCACTAATAATGACCACAACGTTGGGCTGATCTGCACCGTGTTGGTCTGCGCCATAAAGATGGCCTGCTGCACAGATTATCAGTGCAATTACACTGACAACTCGACTCGCTCTTTTCCTAACCATATCCACTGCTCCCCGTTTCGAAAAAAATAGGTACTCTCCCCTACTTGGTTAACTCAAAATATCATTGACAACGTGTGCTTCTTCAACTCCCGTGAGTCGCTGCGACAAACCGCGAAACTTGAACGTGAACCGTTCGTGATCAATACCGAGTTGATGTAGAATTGTGGCATTGAGATCACGAATATGAACTGGGTTTTCAACGACGTTGTACGCGAACTCATCCGTTTGACCGTAATCGTACCCCGCTTTGATTCCGCCGCCCGCCATCCAGCTTGAAAAGCATCGGCCGTGATGATCACGGCCCGCCGATGGACTCCCTAAGACACCCTGGCTGTACACCGTTCGGCCAAACTCTCCGCCCCATACCACAAGCGTATCATCCAGCATTCCCAGTCGTTTCAGGTCTTGTACCAAAGCCGCTGATGCCTGATCGACGTCTCGGCACTGTTTTGGCAATTGATCCTTGATCGAAATGTGTTGATCCCAACCACGATGAAACAACTGAATAAATCGTACACCACGTTGAGCCATGCGTCGGGCAAGCAGACAGTTTGCAGCAAAACTCCCTGGGCGTCGGGCGTCATCACCGTAGAGTTCAAATGTTGATTCTGGCTCATCAGAAACATTTGTCAGATCAGGAACCGACGTCTGCATGCGATAGGCCATCTCATAGGCCTCGATCCGAGCCAGCGTTTCAGGATCACCTGCCGCAGCAGCGTGCTTTTGATTCAGGTCGCCGAGTGTATCGAGTAATTGGCGTCGGGAATCGCGTGAAACTCCGGATGGGTTTTTGAGATACAGCACAGGATTCACACCGGGCCGTAACATGACCCCTTGATGGCTTGAGGGCAGATACCCACTACCCCACAGCCGTGAAAAAAGTGGCTGTCCAGGATTTTTGCCGCTGCCTTGGCTCAGCAGAACCATATAGGCAGGAAAGTCATCGCTCTCACGTCCGAGCCCGTAACTAAGCCAGGCACCCAGAGAAGCATGCCCCATCTGCTGTGAGCCGGTGTTGATGAACGTTACAGCTGGATCGTGATTGATCGCCTCAGTCCATAAAGAACGAACGATTGTAATATCATCAGCAATCGACTGCGTATGCGGCACAATGTCACTGATCCAGGTGCCGTGCTCACCACAACGTCGACCACCCCACAGCGGCTTGACGACAGGAAAACTTTTCTGACGTGATGTCATGCCAGTTAATCGCTGCCCACCACGAACAGAGTCAGGAAGATTTGTCCCGTGTAACGAGTCCATGGCTTCGTGATAATCAAACAGGTCAACGTGGCTTGGGCCACCAGACTGAAACAGATAGATCACACGTTTGGCTTTTGGAGCAAAGTGTGGCAGTTCAGGAAGTCCTTCAGAATTGGTCTCTCCAACGGCAGCAGCAACCTTCTCTCTCGTGAGAAGATTTCCCAGTGCAAATGCACCGAGGCTTACTGTCGAACTACCCAGCAGTGACCGACGCGTCAGCAACTGAGCTCGTCGCAGTTCAATGTCAAAAGGAAGTGAATGCATAATGAGTAATGAAGACTATTGTCTGGTTAGAACTTCGCTTAGATTGAGTAACAGCGTTGCTATCTGTGTCCACGCAGCCTGTTCCACCGGATCGATATCGTATGCCACAGGATACTCACCAACAGCAACAACACGCTCTGCATCGATTGGTGACTTTCCAAAGCGTGCTCTCTCGGCATCTAAGAGTTGTGCAATCATTTCAATCTCAGAGCTTTCCGGCTGACGTGAGCTTATGCGTTCGAAGGCTCGCTCGATACGCGAACGATCGTCATTGGCTGTTTGGTCACGCAAGATTAAACTGGCAAACACACGCGCTGCTTCAGCAAATTGAGGATCGTTCAACGTTACGAGTGCCTGAAGGGGCGTATTTGTTTTACTCCGATCAACCACACACATTTCACGATTCGGTGCATCAAAGGCTGCCATGGCAGGGTGTGGACTGGTTCGCTTCACGATCGTGTACAAACTTCGGCGATAGAGTTTTTCACCATGGTCCTGAACAAAGACTTGTTTTGTCGCCGGGGTACTTCCAAAGTGACTAATCTCTTTCCAAAGTCCATGTGGCTGGTACGGATGAACACTCGGCCCACCGACACGTGGTACTAAAAGCCCACTCACAGCCAATGCCTGGTCACGAATAAATTCTGCAGGAAGTCGAAATCGAGGACCTCGACTAAGCAATCTGTTACCCGGATCAACTGTTAGTTGTTCAGCGGTTGTTACCGACTGCTGTCTATAAGTTGCGCTTGAGACGATCATCTGAATCAGTTCTTTCTGATTCCATCCATGACTGACAAAACGTGTTGCCAGATAGTCGAGCAAGTCCGGGTGACTTGGATATTCTCCCTGCGACCCAAAGTCAGCTGACGTGCCAACAATCCCCGACTCAAAAAATAGTGCCCAGATTCGATTTACCGCAACGCGTGCCGTCAACGGATGATTCGGGGCTGTCAACCAGTCTGCAAGATCGAGGCGAGTTGGCTGACGGTCTTTTGAATCTTTACTCCAATTAGCTGTTCTTTCTTCACCTGAAACACGAAGCGGTGGCAGCACTTGTGGGGTTCGCGGTGTCACACGTATTGATGGCGAATCATATTGACCACGGGTTAAGACAAATGTCTCCCGCGGCTTAGAGGATACATTCATCACCATCGTCGAGTGTTTTTTTGTGAGAATGTTTTGTCGCTCTTCCAGGTTGCTGATCTGTGTTCGTAGTGCACTCAGAGAAGGTGCTGTCTGTCGAAAAACTGAAAGCACCTTCTCTCGGGAATCCTCCGTCCACTGCGTCTGATCTTTTAAAAGAGCCGCAGCAATGGCATCACCCCACTTGCTCTGGGGATCATGCCCCGTAAAGGGGCGTACCCTCCAGCGAAAAGGCAGCGATTGATTTTTCCCAAAAAAAACAAGCACGCTCAGGAATGGTTTTTTCGTTTGATCAACCGGCTGATCAAATGTCAGCGTAAGACACTGTTTCTTATCCTTCTCTGATGGCTGCCACCAGTGAACGTTTCGTTCATCCAATACCGAAGATGCCGCATGGCCATCAGCCGACGTACTTGCTGTGGCGGAAACAAACTTGCATTGGCCATGATAGTCCACCTGATCAGCAGGCTGGTTATTTGCAGAAACCAACACAGCTGTAATCTTTGGAACACCGTCAGAAAACGGGGTCAGCGAAAGCACCGGCTCTTTGCTTTCTTGAGTACCCTTCCCTGCTGCACCAGGAACCGGATGGGGATCAAATTCGATCGAAACACCTGATATCGTTTCACTTGCTTGCTGGTCTCCTTGCTGCAATTGAATCGAGTGACTGAATCCAGCCAGACCCTTACTCGGAGCCGATAAAGAGACGGTTCCATCAGAATCAAATTCGTAGGGACCAGGACGATTTGGTGCCGAAGCGTCGAGCAGTTCAGCATCAACGTAACCGAATTGCTTTCCGCGAAGTCGCTCCTGACTCCGTTCATCTGCCACCCACTCGTCAAACCCACGTGTTGTATTTGATAAGTCAATGCGAGCTGCAGCGAGTTCAGCATTCACACTTTGGAGTTCATCCCGAGCCATAACCGTAGAGGCAGACATCTGCGGCATAGCATTTCTGCCAGCATTTCCATCAAGGCCACGGTCATCAAGCTCATTAAAGAAGGCAAAAAACTCGTAGTATTCTTTCTGCGAAATTGGATCGTACTTATGGTCATGACATTGAGCACACCCAAAAGTTAAACCAAGAAAAACTTCACTCGTTGTTTTCACACGATCGGCAACATAGTTTGTGAGATTTTCTTCCGGAATCGTGCCGCCTTCATGCGTGATCATGTGATTACGATTAAATCCAGTAGCAATTAGTTGTGCGTCAGTGGCATCAGGAATAAGGTCACCAGCCAACTGTTCTCGTAGAAACTGATCAAATGGCATGTTGTCGTTATAGGCCTGAATGACCCAGTCTCGCCACAGCCACATATCACGACCACCGTCGATTGAGTATCCATTGGTATCAGCGTATCGGGCCTGATCCAACCAAGGCACCGTCATTCGCTCACCAAAATGTGGTGAGTGAATCAGCCGCTGAACTACTTTTTGATACGCACGCTCACCGTGAGTTTCATAGTTGTCAATGAAGCGACGTGTTTCCTCAAGGGTTGGGGGAAGCCCTGTCAGGTCGAAAGTGAGTCGGCGAATAAGTGTTCGTGGATCGGCCTCTGGCGAAGGAGATGCACCAGCTTTCAGAAGCCCCGCAAGCACGAACGAGTCAATCTCGTTTCGGCCCCATGATGCGTAACCAGAATTCATACCCTGCACACTAGGAACATCTGGTGATTGTGGTGGAGCAAATGCCCAATGACCTTCGTACTGAGCCCCCTCAATGATCCATTGTTTCAGAACAGCTTTTTGCTTTTTATTCAGGGAAAGATGTGATTCCGGCGGGGGCATCAGCATGTCATCGTCATCACTGACAATACGATTCCATGCTTCACTTGCCTCCAGATCGCCAGGACTGATCGCCTGGTAGCCACCACGATCCTCACTCGCACTACTTTCTTCATCCAGTCGCAGGTCTGCCTCCCGGCCTTCTTCATCTGGACCGTGACAATGAAAACAGGTCTCAGCCAAAATTGGACGAACATCACGGTTGAAGCTAATGGACCCATCATCACACACGGCATGCGAAGCCCATGCTCCAGAGAAAACCAGCAACATCTGGAGAGCGGACAGCCTTATTGAATTCATTTCTGTTACCGGACACCGTGACCGAAAGAACGAGTCGAACAAAGTGCGAACAAATTTCATGAGTTCTTTCAATTGAATTCTTCCTCGCCCTTCAATGACGCACACTCACGGCAACATATGTGCTTCAACCTCTTTACCTTACCCCACGATAGATCTTTACGTACCGGCCGAACAGCAAAAATACGTTTATTTCTGCCGATTCTTTCGAGAAAAAACCGCGATGCTGCATGCGTACAAAAACAATGCTGAAAAATGCCAGACCCTAAATGAAACAACAAGACGCTTCATTCTTTTTTCGTAAAAAAGCGTAGCATTGTTACGCATTACTACATTGACAAACAAACCCTCATCGCTGTTTCATTTCATGAATCATGATTAACACGGAATGCGGCCACCCCCCTCTATCGACATTCGTAAACACGGAATAAAAAATACAAGTAAGCCGAACAAGTGTGTCATGCTATTCTTATAAAGACATGAGACCTACAACCTTTCAGATATTTTAGCAGTGCGAACGCTTCCCTCGCAGTTGCGGTTGTGTCCCCCTTGGAGTGACTCGGTATGAAGAAGCTTTGGCAGTCGAGAATCCGCGTTTCAGTACTTTTCGTGTCGGCTGTATGTCTTGTACAACCAACTACGTGGAGTGCGGAATCATTCGAATTGCAGAATGGTGACAGGGTTGCTTTTCTTGGCGATGCCCTGATCGAGCAGGAGCAATATGCTGGCTGGATTGAGCTTATGATGACGGCGGCGTTTCCTAGACGGGATGTAACGTTTCGCAACCTCGGATGGAGTGCCGATACGCCGAGTGGCACATCACGATTCGGCTTGAGTCTCTTGCCAGCCGGACGTGAGCCTGCTGATGAGGGATGGAAGCAACTTCTAAAACAGCTCGAGTTCACACGACCCACTGTTATTGTCTTTGGGTACGGAATGGCAAGTTCTCTTGAGGATGGCATTGAAGGAGTTGCTGCATTTACTCAAGACTATCAACGACTCATCGATGCAACCCAACGAATACACCCAGGTCTTCGTTGTGTATTCCTCTCTCCACTTGGACATCTTTCTGAATCACACGAAAAAAAACATGTCTATGCGTCATCGTTAGTCGCATATACGAAAGCTGTCCGTCACCTTGCTGATTCGAACAATGGCGTATTTGTAGATTTGTCACATATTGCACGTGACGATGAACTTCGTAAAGACCCAATCCATCTCAATGACGCTGGGTATCGCGAAGCTGCGATTGAGATAGGGAACGCACTTGGCTTCGATGACAGATGGATTCATAACCCCCATACTGAATCATTGAGAAGCAGAATTTTAAAAAAGAACGTCTGGTGGTTTCATCGCTCTCGTCCCGCGAACATGGCCTATGTTTTTGGATTCCGAAAACGAGAGCAAGGGCAGAATGCAGTTGAGATTCCACAATACGATCAACTCATTGTCGAAGAAGAGCAGGCCATTGCATTGCTTCGGAAGTTAGACGGTACTTCTGTGCAATCAAAGCCGGCCAGGACTGATTCTCAATATGCCACATTCACAAAACAGCCGACTCCACAGTTTACTGTTGCCGAAAATCTAGAAGTGAGTCTCTGGGCCGAAAACCCTCAGCTCAACAAACCTATTCAGATGAATTTTGATCCGGCAGGGAGGCTCTGGGTGGCAAGTAGCGAAGCCTATCCCATGATTGAAGTTGGACAATCAGCTCCAGACAAAATCCTGATCCTCGAAGATACCAATGCTGATGGGAAAGCAGATACGTCAACTGTTTTCGCTGACGGCTTACTGATTCCAACAGGAGTTGAGCCTGGAGATGGCGGGTGCTATGTCGCGCAAAGTACAGACCTCTTGTTTTTGAAGGATACAGATGGCGACGGAAAAGCAGATTTGAAACAGCGAGTGCTCAGTGGTTTTGGAACTGAAGATACCCATCATAATCTTCACACGCTTCGCTGGGGGCCTGACGGTCGGCTGTACATGAATCAATCAATCTATACACGAACTGATACAGAGACACCACGAGGCATTGTTCGCTTAAAGGCGGGTGGCGGCTTTCGTTACAACACCAACACAATGCGGATGGAAGTGATATTCCGAGGTCTTGTGAATTCATGGGGGCATCAGTTTGATGACTTTGGACAATCGTTCCTGACAGACGGGGCTGGCTTTAGTGGAATCGCCTATTCGTTTCCAGGCGCGGCATTTAATCCGACACCGGGAGCGAAGCGGGTTTTAGAACTGATCAGTCCGGGAAGTTACCCCAAATTTGCCTCTGCTGAGATTATTTCTGGGAATTCTTTTCCGCCGGAGTGGCAGGGCTCTGTGATTACCTGCGACTTCCGGGCAAACCGAGTGACCAGGTTTAGTCTTGCAGACCAAGGCGCCGGGTTTGTCACAACCCAAGAAGATGATTTGCTACGAACCGCAAGCAGTACGTTTCGGCCGATTGATGTGAAGCAGGGACCCGATGGTGCGCTTTATATTGCTGACTGGTCCAACCCGATCATTAATCATGGAGAGGTCGACTTTCGTGATGAACGTCGAGATCGATGGCATGGTCGTATCTGGCGAGTCGCCTGGAGGGGTGGTGCACCGAAGGAAAAAGAAGACCTTACAAAAACTGCTTCAAAGGCCCTATTGGATCGGCTCATTTCTGACGATCGCTACACACGTGATCAGTCACGGCGTGTTCTCTTGGAGCGAGGTGATCTCTCAGGAAAGCAGGTGCACGAGTGGACCAAAGCATCTTCTAACGAATACCGGAAACTGCAGGGTGTCTGGCTTCAGCAGGGATTCGATACTGTTAATTTTGAAGATGTTAGAGCGCTGGTCCTCGCTGACGATTCAAAAATCAGATCGGCAGCAATCCGCATTGTAAGTGATCTGGCTGACCCAGCGACGGATAGTTCACAGCCACTCGATGCCACCACAGCACTCGAGATCTATCGGCACGCAGTTGTAGATGAGCATCCACGTGTACGACTCGAGGCCATTCGTGGTTTGGGAAAACTGAAAACGGCCGAAGCCGCATCGGTTGCATTGATATCACTCAACTTGCCACGAGACAGATTTCTTGACTTTGCACTTGCTACGACGATGGATGAACTGGCTGATGTGTTCATGATTGCACTCGACCAAGGGCAGTGGAAGCCAGACTCACCAGCGCGTGAGAAACAATTAGAGTTCGTACTCACAAACATCGATTCAGAACGTGCTGCCTCTTATCTCTCAAAGCGTCTTGTGAAAGAAGCTATACCAGCAGATGGTACCGGTCCGTGGATAGAGTTGATCGCTCAAGCCGGTGGAAAGACAGAACTGACAAAGTTATTTGAGCAGGTTATGAAGAACGACTTTGAAGAACCTGCCATGGTCCGGGCGATTGATGCGCTTGCAACTGCCCAGCGTGTGCGAAAGCAGAAACCAACAGGTGATCTCAATCGTGCAGGTACTCTCCTTACCAAGTCCAATCCAGCCGTGCAGGCCGCCGCGGTCAGGCTTGTTGGAGCCTGGAGGCTCAATGCGTGTATCACTCAACTCACAGACCTCGTAAACAAGGGAGCAGATAGTCCCATCCAGACCACAGCACTGCAGTCACTGCAGGAAATTGGGCAGCCGAGCGTCGCAGCACTGACACGACTCACGCGTTCTAAGAATAAACGCATCCAAAGGCAAGCGGTCGTCCACTTGGCAGCATTGAATCCACAAGGTGCTGCAAAGCCATTTTATCAGTCGCTTGCTGGCCTTCAGGACGAGCAGCAGTTGCTCAACTTCTGGCGACAGGTTCTCGTGAAGAAAAATACTGGCACTGTTTTGGCAAAACACATACCCGACACCGGGATCACCGAAGTAGCCGCACTCGCAGGTCTTACGGCGGCTCGTGATGCCGGTCGCAACGAACCGAACTTAATTGCTGCGATTTCACCGTATGCCAATGTTGTCAGTCAGGCTCCGAAATGGACACCCGCACGTGTTGCCGAGCTTATTGATCTAGTTGAGCACGAGGGGCATCCCGGACGCGGTGAAGCTGTGTACAGCAGGGAGGATATGCAGTGCATTACCTGTCATGCAATTGGTGGCGTTGGTGGGAAAGTCGGTCCAGATATGACAAGCCTGGGCGCCAGTGCACCGATCGACTACCTGATCGAATCGATTTACAAGCCAAATGCGAAAATTAAAGAGAACTATCACTCTGTAAACATCCTGACAACTGATGGGCTGATTCTCACCGGCATTGTTGTCGGAAGTGATAATAAAGAATTAATTCTCCGGGATGCACGAAACAAACTTGTTCGAATCCCAAAAGATGAAATTGAGTTCCAGAAGCCTGGGAAGTCATTGATGCCAGAAGGCCTTGTCGATCGATTAAGTCAACAAGAGCAGGTCGATTTGATTAAGTTCCTGACACAACTCGGCAGGCCTGGAAACTACGATGCCAGTAAAGGTGGTGTCGCTCGAGTCTATGAACTCTTCACGGGCACGCATCGTGTCGATGAAGACAATGTTCAGGAATTTATGTCTGGCCAAAAAGCCGATCAGTGGGTACCACTCCTCTCAAGAGTGAATGGTACGATTTCTGGTGTTCAGCTCGCCAAGAAAGCAAAAGTAGCTGGGAAGAAAGGTCCTGCCGATGTGTACCTGAAGACAAATGTAGAAGTAGCGACAGATGGTGCTGTCACGTTAAGTGCAAACGGTGCGGATACAGCAGACCTCTGGATTGATGCGAGGCCCGTTGAAGGGGACACGAACTTTACAACGGAACTCACCGCTGGAAAACATACTGTTGTCATTCGGCTTGACGGAAAAAAACTCCCTGCAAGCTTTCGGTTTGTGTCACGAGATGTCACGTTCCTTACAGAGACAAAGGGCAGCATGCCCAGCGCGTTGTAGTCAGCGTTTCTGGTGAGTGCGCCCTTTCACTTCGGCTGAAACGTCACCGAATGGCACTGACTCAACTCGGATGCAACACTCATCTACGACTGGAAATAGGTTGGGAACAGACCCCGTGAGAACAATCTGCCCTGCACGAAGCCGGTCACCACGCCGGAACAATTCCTCCCACAACCATTTCAGTGATGAGCGAATCGTCTCCAGCAACAGCCGGCCCTCGCATTGATCAAGCAGTTGATTGTCTCGAAAGATCACAAGCCGGGCTCCATCAAACATCGTTTCCGAAAAATGATTCGATGTCAGGCCACCCTTTCCAGAAATAAAACCAGCGTGAATAGCATTGTTCGCAATCAGTTCACCTGCCGATGCCTGCTGCCCCCGCATTACATGGTTATGTAACTCGATGACCGGAAATACTCGAGAGATGCAGGCTGGCAACGAATGACCCGTAAAATCTTCTTCTCTCGGCTCACGCGACAGTTCTATTGCAAGCTCACCCTCAATTGCCAGATTGTCAAAACTCTGTCGTGATAAGGCCACCCCCGACTCATGCTGCTCCGTATCAAAAAGAAACCCTCGCACACGATGAGTAATCTTAAGCTGCTCCTGAATTGCTGACGAGGTACAGCCAACTTTATATCCGATCAATCGCTCGCCTCGTTGGTACCGCAAATCTGCAACAGCGTTTTGCAGTTCGTACCCCTGCGACACATCCAGCACGCATCCTTCTGCAAAAAGCATGCCCGGTTGATGGGAGTCATAGTCCTTGAGTTGACGGGCTGCCAATTCTCCTACCTCAACCATTTGTGAACCTGCAGCTCCATTCATGCATTGATTGAATTCACCAAAGCTACCTCAGTCAAACGTTCTTTGCGTCAGGAACCTCAAACCCTTTGTTGTTCGGATCCTTCAGCAAGGCGTTGGCAGCGTCAGCCTTCTCACCAGTGAATCGTTCAGTTTGAGGGTCAAAGGTAAGCCACGGCCCAACGGTGTAACTGGCTTTGTCCTCAGGCACACCAGCACCACCAGAGGTAACCTCATGCAGCTCAAGAAAGTGTTTTGAAGCATCCTTGTTATCACCGAATCTGCCAGCTTTTGCGTTGAACGGCAACTGCGAGCCAAGGCGGTATGAGTTGTTCATCAAGTGACCGACCACACAACCACGATGTGCTTCCATCGCTGTCCCATTCGCCATGTTCGGATCACCAGCACGAACAGCCGCGATGAATGCACCCCAGTTTCCACCAGACGTAACTTTACCTTTATCTAAATTCAACTTTTCAGGTGCCTTGCCGGGCCGGTGAATGGTGTACGTGCCTTCGCCAGTAATCTTGCTGCCGTCTTCCAGGTAATACTCGTTGTACACCTGACGTTCGTAACCCTTGTGGTTGACGTTGCGAACATTGAACATCACTGACTGGCCATTCGGATACTCTGCAACCGCAAACATCGTGTTTGGCGTTTGGCCTTGATCATCCCAATTGAATCGCCCACCGATAGCCATCGCACGAGTCGGATGGATCTGGTCGTCGTCGATTGCCCAGGCGGCAACATCCAACTGGTGCGTTCCCTGATTGTTCAAGTCACCGTTCCCGCTTCCCCAAAACCAGTGCCAGTTATAATGAACAAGATTGTCATGATATTGGTCGATTACAGCTGGGCCCTTCCAAAGATTCCAGTCAAGATTCGATGGCGGATCACCGGGTGTCTTGAATCCAATGCCGTCGCGTGGCTTGCAGCAGTAACCATACGCAATTTTGAGTCGAGGAAGCTTACCGCTTTTAAGGGCTTCATGGAGCGCTGCAATTCCGGCATCGCTACGACGCTGGGTGCCATGTTGCACAACCACGCCATACTTCTTCTGCGCCTCAACGGCCACGCGACCTTCAGTGATGTCGTGACTCATTGGTTTTTCGACATATACATGCTTGCCGGCCTGAGCCCCCCAGATGGTCATCAACGAATGCCAATGGTTGGGAGTAGCAATCGAGATGGCGTCAATGTTCTTATCTTCCAGAACAGTTCGAATGTCTTTGTGCCCTTGGCAGTTCTTTCCATTTTCTTTGCTCTGCGCTTTACTTAAACATCGATTCAATACGTTTTCATCCGGGTCAACTACTGAGGCAATTTCAACATTCTTTAGTTTTCCAAATCCTGCCAAATGTGCCTTGCCCCGGCCGTTGAGGCCAATGACCGCAATGCGGACACGTTCATTGGCACCGATCACATCACCAGAGGATTTTGTCCCTCCAATATAAAATGCTCCACTTACAAGTGCGCTTGTCTGGAAAAACTGTCGTCGTGTTGTTCGTGCCATGTCTGCAAACCCCGTGATAAAAATGAATCGCAATCAGTCCACTATACTCTTACTTCGCATACGCCTTCCATGCCTCAGCAATCTTTGCTGTCTTTTCGTCACCAGCGTGAAAGATAATTCGGTGTCGAAGCGTGATTGACTGCCCCTTGGCAAGATCCACGTCTCCAGAATCTTTCTCACCTGCGACTTTTTCCAACGCAAAGGGGTTCGCCGTGAACAAGCCATAGTTCCGTACATGCCAGGGAGTTGGATAACGGAAGCTATCAGGGTGATTCAACATGGCTACACCCATTGTTTTGCCTTCAACGGGGCCATTGAAATCGACCCAAGACACCCGCTTGCCCCAAGCATCTCCGTTGGCATCTCCATTGCTATTGATAATGCGACCACCTTCACCCGCGTCGACACACATACTGTGAGCGACACGAACGGTGAGACCTGAATCTTTCATGTCGTGAATCGTGATCTTGTCTTGAATACCTTTCAATACAATTTCTATATCCATCACCCGCGACCCGTTATCAGCAACATGGAAATCCACCGTGCGTGTCTGCAGCATATAGACCTCACCGTTCGGCGTGACGTTTTCACTTTCAACAACAAGTGTTGCTGCGTTTCCCGACGCCTCTGCTTTGCTGACCTTGGTGTGAACCTGATGCCCCAGATACGCTGCCTTGTGAGGGTCGACCTTCCCTTTTTTTGTAAATGTTAAGACTTCGTGCCATGTATTGAACCCATTGGCACTGTGAAGCCCAAAACAGACTGACCGATGATGCGGATGATCTTGCTTCTCACCCTCGACGTTCTGCATGGGATAGGCACGTGTCATCTTGATGCCTTCCGGACCAACGATTGGCCAGAAGTAGCACTTGTTAGTAACTGTGTCGGAGGTGACGTATCGAGTGAACAGGTGGTCATCGATGTAAATGGCAATGTCGCCAGCCGGCTCGTGCTTGATTGAAAACTCAGCTGCCACGGCAGTAACCCGCACACTGTTGATGACAGTAAAGCTGACGGCCAGAACGAGGCTGACGGATAACCTACTTGTAATTTTCATGCTTTTTAGACCCAATCCTCGAAATAGACTACTCGTCTTTTAAGGACGTCCTACACACTTTTCGTTTCACAGTAGTAAATGTCTTTACTCCGTGGTCCTTATTTTGGCTTGGTAATATGTTCCGAGCCAATACGACAGCCAACAATGGGCTTTACGCCATGCACCGTTGTATCATCCTTGGTAGAGCAACTAATTTCATTGTTCCAATCACCTATCGACCGGTCAATCTGCCTTCGCCAATACTGCAAGCCAGTAAAAACGACGTCGAGTGCGTGATATCATAAGTTGCCAATTGTTTGAAAGTAAGATAACGGCTTACGCGATGAGCTTGTCGATCACCTTGCCGCCGAATTGACTGAGCTGTTTGAAGCGTCCGGCGTGGTAGTAGGTCAACTTGTTGTCATCCAGTCCGAGCAGTCGCAGCAATGTGACGTGGAAATCTCGAACGTGATGAACGTCTTCCACTGCTGTCATACCGGTTTCATCTGTTGCACCAATCGTGTGCCCCGCATTACTACCGCCACCCGCCAACCAGATAGTCATCGCATCAGGATTATGGTCACGCCCATATGCAACACCACCACGAACGCCATTGTCGGGCGACCGGCCGAACTCTCCGCACCAGACAACCAGGGTGCTTTCAAGAAGATTTCGTGCCTTCAAATCTTCAATAAGAGCTGCAATTGGCTGATCAACACTTTGCACACGATTGCCATGTGCTCGCTCGATATAGTCATGACTATCCCAGCCACCGTTATAGAGCTGAACAAAACGAACCCCTTTTTCAACAAGTTTTCGAGCGAGAAGACACTTTCTACCAAATGCATCTGTTTCTTCTTGCCCAACACCGTACGCATCGAGTGTCTTCTGCGATTCTTCCAACATGTCAATCGCGTTCGGTATCTCCGTCTGCATTCGGAAGGCGAGTTCATAACTCTCAAGCCGTGCAGCGAGTTCATCATGCTGAGGATGCAATGCAGCATGGCGTTTATTCATTGCCTTGAGCAGGTCAAGATTCTGCCGCTGCCGACTTGCGGTCACACCAGGTGGCGGTGACAGGTTCAAAATCGGTGAGCCGGTCGGCCGCAAGGGCGTTCCCTGATAGAACGCAGGAAGATATCCATTCCCCCAATTTGGTGCGCCACCTTGTGGATCAGACACTTCAGGGAGAACAACATATCCGGGCAGGTTCGAATTCTCGCTACCAAGACCATAAGTCACCCATGCACCAACTGCCGGATCGCCGCCAAAACGATTGCCACAATTCATCTGGTACATGGCTGTTGGATGATTCACGCTATCAACCTGGCACCCACGAAAGAAACACAGGTCGTCTGCCACCCGAGCGAGATGCTGCCAATTGTCAGCCATTGGTGCGCCACTGTCACCGTGCTGATGAAACGAAAAGGGGCTCTGGACGTAGTATCGCTTCCCGCTTTCCATCGCAGACTTCGTTTCACCACTCCGTGTGAATTCCTGTAGATGTAACTTTTTGAGCGTGGGCTTTGGATCGAACGTGTCGATGTGCGAAGGGCCACCAGTCATCGTCAGAAAAATACAATTCTTTGCTTTTACTGGAATGTGCACTGGTTTGGGAGCAAGTGGCCCAGCGGATTCAGTCGACCTTGCATCACCAGCAAGGAGCGACGCAAACGCCACACTGCCAAGTGAGGTACCAATGCGAAACATGCTTTCTCGTCGATTCATATGTGGCATCAGTAAAAACCTTAATAGACGTATACGAATTCATTCGTGTTCAGAAACACGAGACATATGTCACCAAGTGCCCGCACATGACGATCAACATCATTTGGTTGTAAATCAGATTCGAACTCCTGATTCGCGTAGAGAACTTCATCATACATGAAGCGTTCACCTGAAAGTTCTTCAACTGCTTCACGTGACGCTGTAAGCGGCACCTTTGAATCTGGCCGAGGCTCAGCAGGCAAACTCCCCTCCACAGAACGCCAACTTTCCAATGCCCGATCAAGCTCTTCTTGCTGGGGCTGACGACATAACACCAATTCATAAACGCGTCGCAACGCCTGCAGATCACGATTTCCAATTTCATCAGAACTCTCATCCCAGGCACGTTGCGCCAGCGCAAGGCTTCGATCGTAGGAATTCTTACTGTTGAAAAGATTTAACGCCTGTGGCGTGACTGTTGATGACTCACGTCGTTCACACGAGAAGTCCGGCGCAGGCGTATTAAAAACCTCAAGCATGGGATGCTTCACACCTCGCAATTTCAAGATGTAAAGACTTCGTCGATGACGCTGCTCGGACTTTGGGTTTGGAACCCATGCAGCTGCGAACGCCCCCATCACCTGACGTGGCTGAAGCGCGACCTCCTCATTGATTTCCGGCCGACAGGGCACACCACCGACATCACAATTTAACTCTCCTGTAATCGCCAGCATTGAATCACGCATTTCCTCCGCTGAGAGTCGTCGTGGCTCAAACACGGCGAACGAACGACCTTCCGGGTCTTGCTCAGCGAATATACCTGGATCTGGATGCGTGGATGATCTGCGATATGCATCCGAAAGCATGATCATGCGATGTAAGTCTTTTACCGACCAACCACTCTTCATAAATGTTGTTGCGAGGTAATCAAGCAATTTTGGATGCGTTGGAAATCCACCTGTCGAACCAAAATTATTTGGGTTCCCAGCAATAGGTGTCCCAAAGTGCCACTGCCAGATACGATTGACCATGACTCGTGACACAAGCGGGTTGTTCGGATCAGTAATCCACTCCGCAAATGCTTTCCTGCGACCTTCTGGTGTTTCAGGAATGGCAGCTTGGACCTGGTCCTCGAGTACGCTGAGGACTCCCGGCTTCACTCGATCACCCTCTGCAAAAGGGTCACCACCAGTCCGAATATACATCTCTTCAAATGTCGCCTTTGTTGTATCTTTCGGGATACGAAGTGGTGCCAATACTTTTATGTATGTTGGCGTTGGACCACTGTAGACCGAGAGAGCGAAGGGTTTGTATCGATCCAACTCCCACTTCAATCGCTGAAGTCCCTTCGTGGCAACACGCTGCATTCCATTTTGTCGAGGTGTAAAGCCAACCCGAACAGGAGGAAGATCACTTTGAGCAATCCCTTGCTGCATCAACCCACTTCGTATTTTTTGAAACGCAATGCTCTTCTTATTCTTTTTTGCTTTCGAGACTGCCTTCATCCACTTTGATTTGGAATCACGAATCACCTGTTCTCGATCAGGGTTAGCCTTTTCCAGTTCAGCATCAAACCACTCAATCGCATTGTGCTGGAGAACAGCCTCCAATTCCGCCAGTGACTCACGGTACCCTTGCTCCATTTTTTCCAGAAACCGTTCCTCTTCAAAACCATCTCGATTTTCAAGAGACAGAAAATCTGCCTGTCGTTCAGCAAGTTGTGTTGTATTGAATATTGCCTGAATGCTGTAGTAATCACGTGTGGGAACTGGATCAAATTTATGATCATGACACTTCGCGCACTGCAGAGAATGCGCAAGAAATGTCTCACCAACACTATTGGTGACATCATCGAGAAATCGCTGACGGGCAACCTTTGGAACTTCCATACTCGTCAGTTCCCACGGCCCCTGCCGAAGAAAACCAACAGCAACAAGATGCTCTGGGTCGTCTGGCGAAATCTCATCACCGGCTATCTGCTCTCTCACGAATTGGTCATACGGCTTGTCATCTTGAAAGGCTCGAATGACATAATCACGATATCGCCATGCATTCCCGCGTTCAAAATCATTTGCAAACCCAGAGGAATCGGCATAGCGAACGACATCTAGCCAGTGCTGCGCCATACGCTCACCGTAATGTGGCGAAGTAAGCAACCGCTCCACAACATCTTGAAATGCCTCTTTGTCCTCACGCGTATCATTGAGGAAGCCGTTCACTTCATCTGGTGTCGGCGGCAAACCGGTGAGATCAAAGGTTGCTCGACGGATCAGATCACGACGAGAAGCAGGCGGCGCAACTTGAAGACCCTTCGGAAGTGCCGCCTGAAGAAAACCATCAATCGGACTCTCATGGGTATCAGGAACAGTAACTTCCTGAAGTGGCTGATACGCCCAAAGGCCTTCAGGATCATAGTTCCGATTCGTCCAACTATCCGAGAGTCCTCCCGACGTTCGGACACGAACTCCATCTTCTTGTGCCCATTCAGCTTCGTGTTTGGCACGAATTTCAGTCTGATCTTTTTCCGATGGCCATCCAGCACCGCTGACAATCCAATCGTGTAACGAGCCAATCTCTTCACTCGTGAGACTCTCTGATTCTTTCGGTGGCATCGCCGAAAACGCATCGTCGTTACGAGTAACTGCCAGATAGACCGAACTGCGTTCAGGATGCATTGGAACAACGCCTGGTTCTTCGCTATCACCACCCCCAAGAACCGTCTGCAACGAACGAAGATCAAGACCACCTTCTCTAGCCTCCACATCATCACCGTGACAGGCAAGACATTTCTCACGCAGAAGCGGTACGATGCGTCGCACGAATAACTGCTCAGACGCCCCGTTCCTTTCGGTGAGAGCCATGGCTGGCTGTGCGAACAGACTTTTCATGCCGAAGACAAGGGCAAGCGTGAAAGCCAGTAAGGTGGACGGAGTGATGCCCCACGTGTCATCGTTCCGGACGAAATATGAAGTCGTATTCATGGTTGGGTCTCACATCAACAACATACTATCACTCACTAGTGGGCATCCACTGCGAGGGATGATGAAGGTCGGTCACGGGCAGTCGTCGGGCAATTCTTGCTCCCTCTTGGTCATAGTAGTGGATGTCCTTATCTCCACGTTCCTTATTTTGGCTTAGCAACACGCGATCCCGGTGCAGGCTTTGAAGTTGCGGTTTTAGGATAAGGCATCTTTGCGTCGACCTGATCTCGCCAGTCGTGAAGCATCTTTTTCAGCTTTTTAGTGACAGCGAGGTGTGAGTCTGAAAGATCATTCTGCTCACCGATATCATTTTCGAGATCGAAGAGTTGAACAGTCCCATTCTCGTAATACTCAATCAACTTATACCGACCAAAACGAATAGCACCATTAGGACTTTGAAAACCATGATTGCTGTAATGGGGAAAGTGCCAGTAGACGGCCCCTCGATCGTAGTCTTCAGCTTTCAACGCAGGCACAAAACTTTTCCCATCCCGATGTTGATCAGGTAACGCCGGGAGGTTCAACATGTCGAGTAGAGTTGGGTAGTAATCCGTTCCCGTAACGATCGCATGTGACGTTGAATCAGGCTGAGTCTTCCCAGGCCAATACACAATTAACGGCACGCGAATTCCACCTTCGTAGTTCCAACCTTTCGCACCGCGAAGTGGCAGATTAGAGCTTGCGAAGTATTTATCCAAACCCTCGCGAGGCTGACTGATCCCGCGATACTGGTTTGAGGCTGCCATACCACCGTTGTCGGCTGTGAAGATAATGATAGTGTTCTTTTCCAGCCCGAGTTCTTTGAGCTTTGCCCGTATTCGACCAAGGCTCTGGTCTGTTGCCTCGACCATTCCAGCAAACTCGATGTTGTCCTGCTTCTGCTTCACCCACCAGACTCGATCACCCTGGTGTGTTTCACTGGTGTCATCTTCTTCAAGATCACGTAACTCATCTTCTGTAATCGCAGGTCCATCCGGATTCGGTTCGAGGATGAAGTCCGGGCCTTCTTGACGGGGCATAGCGGCGAGTTTCTTTTCATACTTTCGAACCAAGTCCTTGCGACCTTGAATCGGATCATGAACAGAAAAATGCTCAAGGTGCACGAAAAACGGCTGGTCTTTGTTTCGCTCGATGAAATCGATAGCGGCATCTGTCAGCTTATCGGTGTAGTAATCGCCCTCGTTCGCCGGCAGTGATTTGTTGTACTCACGACCGAAGGGATGGTAATAGGATTTCACCCATCCAGTGATGGCTTCATCGAACCCATAGGTCTTCGGATCTTTACGTAGGTGTGCTTTTCCGTAGTTGGCGGTGGCGTATCCGTGCTGCTTCAGTGTTTCTGCCAAAGTGATCTCTTCGTCCGGCAGTGACGTCAGTTTTTCAGCATGATGCAGTTGTTCGTAATCTTTCTCCGGACGTCCAGCCAACCACTCGGTCAGATTGGTACGCGCTGGATACTTCCCGGTCAGGATGCTTGCACGACTCGGTGAGCAGACGTGGCATGTTGCGTAGGCGTTGTCAAAGAGCATGCCTTCTTTCGCCAACTGGTCTATTGCTGGCGTTTCATAGAACTGGCTGCCGTAGCACCCCAGGTCTCGCTGCCCAAGATCATCAACAAGAAAAAAAACTACATTGGGTTTTTGCGCTGCGTGCAATTGGGCGCAGGCTATCAGCGATAGCGTGGTGCAAATCACAAACCTACGGACCGTTCGTTGGATTTTCATCGTTTGTTTCAGACTCCCCGTTCCCTGGCACTCATCGAGATTCTAGCTTTTTTCGCCAGTTAGGGTGCACGTTTTTGAAATCCTGAAAGGCTTGATACTCAGCCCGGTCAAGTTGTTCGTTCTTGTCTTTGTCGATATGCACAAAGAGCCATTTCCATGTCGGTCTCGCCGAATCCCACTCGGACTTCGATGTCATCCCATCCCCGTCCTTGTCGGAGCTGGCGAAGAATTCCTTTACCACGTCTTCAGGCGCGAACGTTCTGGGTTTGCCGCCTTTTTTTTCATAGGCCATTGGACCTTCGGGATGCTCAAGTGGAATGCCTACCTTCAGCAAGCGAGCCTGCAGCGATTTAACATCAACAGCCTGCACTGATTTCCCTGACTTGGCTGCCATCGCGGCGGCGATCCCAGCCGCCTCGCCGAGGTGCATCCACGTCGGTTCCAACCGGATGGTGCAGAAGGCGACGTGACTGGCAGAGGCGCATACTGGCACCAACAAATTGGAACACTCGCCAGCCTTCGGCGTAATAGCGCGATAAGGAATGTCAAACCGCGCCCCCTGTTTCCAAATCCGTCCCTCATTGATGATGTGGCCCGAGTCGGAAACGTAGCGTGCCGCGTGGTGGCAGTCGATGAAGTGAGAGCCGACGTGGATCACGTCTTCCTTGTCCACGTCTTCGATGATGTCCGCTTCGGTGAGGATGATTTCTCCCCGCATCCGACGGGCCGCGCGGATGTAGAGATAGTAGGGCCAATGGTTGTTGTCAGCCCACTCGTCTTTGCAGAACCCGTACGGTGCCATCTCGTCGCGAATGTGTTTGGGCACCCGAGGATCTGTTTTCAGAAACCAGAGTATGCCGTGGGTATAGTCCCGGTATTGTTGGTGAATTGCTTTCCGCTCTTCGAAACTGGCCTCAGCCCATGAGGTTTGTGCGCCCGGGATGCTCATGGACACGATTGAAAACTGGCGGTTGTTCAGTTCTCGCTTGGTGCTTTCGCCCATTGAGTAGATACCGATAATGGACGAAAGATTTTTGAGCAAGCCCGCCTCGAGTGCGCGTGCCAGCAATTCGTGCTGCATCGGGTCGTAGCTGCTCGGTTTCTCAATCGGGACTCTATTGGCCTCATCTGTCGTAATATTCAGGCGGACGTTGTAGCAGATCGGTACATCACTGGCAGAGCCGGCTGCCGGCGGCTTGCCTGGCATCACGCCAAAGAGCAGATTGCCCTCGTCATCGAAAGGCGAGATGGCGACCTTGTCGTCGAGGTAGCGAACGCCGGCAATCGATTCGCCATAGTGTTCCGCAGACTCACGCCCGACTGAGTAGGACACTCCGGCCTTCGCCATCAAGTCGCCCTCGTAGGTGGCGTCAATGAAGACCTTCGCCTGGTAAATCTCACCGCCCAGCATCCGAAGCTCCGTGATTCGGGTGCAGTCTTTCCTTATCTGATCGAGCAGCTGCTCGTATCGCACCTCGACACCGGCTTCCTTTAGCATTTCCAGAAATGCCTGCTCGGCGATTCTGGACTGCCAGGTGCGGGAATTACCCTCCGTCCACCTGCCGTTACTTCGTTTAACGGCCTCTTCAAGAAACTGCTCACCAAGGCCGCCCAATGTCTGGCGATCAAGGTGGTTGCACTCATCGCGATTCAAGCCGCTCGTGGTCAGCCCGCCGACGTGCTGGGTCTGCTCCAGAAGCACGACCGAGGCACCTTCCCGTGCTGCTGAGATTGCGGCTATGATTCCGCCCGGCGTGCCGCCATACATACAGACGTCATATTGTTTATTGCCTTTATTTTTAAAGAGTAGATGAATCTCGCTAGCGGCTAACAGGAAGATACCGGTACCAAATTTCGAGGTGTCTGCTTCCGTAACTTTCCCCGGACCACCACCGGCGGGCTGACTCCATCCGACCTGGCCATCTTCGTTGACAATCGAAGCAAGTGCAGTCCATGCCTTCTTTGCAACCGGAATAAAACGCTCTCTGTCCAGAATTCCAGTATTGATTCCCCAGGCGATGCCGTAGCAGAAGAACCCAGTTCCACTACTTTCTTTCATTGCATACTGTTCAGGATCATCAAGGTTGCTTCGCCAGAACCCATCGGCTTGTTGTCGCTTTGCCAATGACTCGGCCATTTGCAAATACAACGATTTGTACTTTGGGTAACTGGGATGCTCGACAGGAAGAACCTTCAGAATTCGGGTCAGACCGCCAAATGCCCATCCGTTCCCTCGAGACCACAACACTTTCTTCCCGTTCTTCGTCTTCCGGGGTTTAGAACGCGCGTCACGATAAAACAGGCCCGCATCGCGGTCGAAGATTTCTTTGTGCACATCCCAAAAGCAGGCGTCCATCCAATCGACGTATTTTTCATCCCCCGTCATTTGATACAGCATCGCGAGCAGTGGAGGTGCCGTAAACAGCCCATCCACAAAGCGATGTCCCGTGTTTTCCAAATACCATTTCCCCGGTGCGGACACAGGATTCTCAACCTTTGGGTTTTCGAGAAACGCAAGGGTGGGCCGCATCATCATTTCATCGTTCTCGGCCAGATAACACCCGTACCAAATCTGGCCGCAAACAAGTGGATAGGCCCCGCTTTCATACGGACCGCCCCCCTGTTCCTTAATCTGCCAGGAAACGTTCTTTCCCCATTCCATGCAATCATCGAGATACGCACGATCCAACGTGCTTTCATACATGGCCATCAGCCCTGCATAATACGCACCTCGAACCCAGTGCTGATTCGGGAATCTGAGCGGCTCACTATTCACATGCGCACGGACGCGATCCGCCAATGCTTTGACCGGATTCGTCATACTTACCGGAGGCTTTTGTTGCGCGTGCAGTTGGCCGCAGGCTGTCAGCACTAGCGTGGCACAAATCGCAAGCATCAGAATGATCTGTCGGATTCTCATCGTTCGTTTCTCTCCGCAAGATACATCTTCATTCTTTTTTTCACCCTGAGCATCTTACGATCAATTCCGCCTACCGTGTTGCGATTGGTACGATCCATACTTTTTTTTGTATGCACCAACCACGATCAGTACCTTTCATACATTTTTGTATGAACAAATCGTGACTCGTGAATAAGAACACCAGAAGGACTTCACTAGCTCTGATCAGATGTTACGAATGCGGCAAGCAAATAAGTAGCGACGTGAACAATATTGCCTGCCCCTTTGTCCTCTGCACGGAGCGTTCGTTGATACTTAAAACAACGGCTCAGCCATTTCGCCATTCATCTTCTCCCACCGTTCCACTAATTCGGTGAGGCGCTCGGGGTCTGATTTGGCGAGATTCGTTTCTTCAGAGAGATCCTTCGAGAGGTCGTAAAGTTCCCACTTCGCTCTACCGGGCCCTTTCCGACCGCCCATTCGCACGATCTTCCAATCACCGTGCCGTAATCCGGACTTACCACCCTGACGCCAAAAAAGTGTTTCATGAGGTGCACCTTTTTCCTTGCCGGTGACGAAGGGAACCAAGTCAACACCCTCAATCAGCTCGGGCGCAATCACGCCTTCGCTATTTGCCACGGCGGTCGCATAGATATCAAACGAACTGACCGGTTTCTCGTAGGTCTGCCCCGCCGGGATTGTTCCTTTCCACTGCATCATGAATGGCACCCGCAACCCGCCTTCATACATTTGTCCTTTCGATCCTCGTAGTGGCAGATTACTGGAAGTCAGTTCACGAGTCGGGCCACCATTATCGCTCAGGAAAAAGACGATCGTATTCTCTTCAAGGCCTGACTTCCGTAGCTGTGCCATGACGGCTCCAACACTGTCGTCCATGTTCGACAGCATGGCAGCAAAGATGCGGCGGTGAATGTCTTCGATGTGCGCAAACTTTTTCATATAGGCGTCCGCACCCTGAAGAGGGCTATGGACCGCGTTGTAGGCGAGGTACAAGAAAAATGGCTTGTCGTCGTGGCGGTCGATGAAGTCGACCGCTTCACGGGTCAGCGCATCGGTCAGGTATTCGGTTTCTACGACGGGCTGACCGCCGCGAGTGATTGGATTATCTGCATCGTAATCCGGCTCGTTGCCACCCATATGATCGGTATAAATGAGTCCTTTTTTTCCAACCCAGCGGCCCGTGTATCCATGTGGCAAACTCTTGCGGCGCAGCATTGTCGTCACACCTTTGTACGGTGGCGGCACAAAGTAATGGCCCTCGTGCAGAAACCCAAAGAACTCATCGAATCCGTGCCGGAAGGGGTGATAGTCCGCCGTGCCACCCTGATGCCATTTGCCAACGAGCCCAGTCGTATACCCAGCGTTCTGTAACGACTCGGCAATCGTAAATTCCGCAGCAGGCAGACCGATGCCAGGGTGTTCATTGATTGCACCCGTAGGATTGAACTCATAACCGAAGCGTGTTGGAATTCGCCCAGTTAACAATCCTGCCCGTGAGGGGCTGCAGTTAGGACCGGCTACATAGCCGTCGGAAAAACGCACGCCATTGCTGGCAATCGAGTCGATATGAGGCGTGGGAATCTCAGGATTACCCTGACAGCTAAGCTCACCATAGCCGAGGTCATCAGCAAACAGAACAACGATGTTGGGTTGCTGGTCAGCAGCAAAAAGAATGGACGTGGACGCGGCAAGTAATAACGCATTCATCAACGTAAGTCGAATACTATTCATAAGAGTCTTCTCTATTTTAACCTTCGAAAAAATGGGTCAGTCGTCTTCGTGAGCTTCGGCATCGACGTGCGACCCCGGTACCTCCAAGGTCATTGCCACTACTAGGGGCGCCGTGTGGTGATCAGGTTTGACGAGTTCAATCGTCTCAATAACTTCATCGCGTTTGGGACGGATAGAAAGGTAACGCAGCTGTCCACCATCGGCTGCTTTAAACGCCAGTTGTGATTTGGGCACATCGAACGTTCCGATATAGTCAGCAAAGTGCTGTCCGTCGATCAGGGGATGCTCTTCAGCTTTCCCATCGGCATACTTTAGCCGCACGATCAGACACGCTTTGCCTTGGCTTGGCTTCTGCGAAGCCCATCCAGCAACACCGCTGAGCATGTGAATGCCTTTCACTGACGTCCGACTTCGAATGCTAACACTTTTGGGCATCTGCGGAGCGAACGGTCCGTGAGGGCCGTTGAGCATCACAACATTATTAACGGTCGTTCCCTGGGGATCGATCAAGCTGAACGGCATGCCATTGAAGCTGATCGTGCCCCACTTCGGTAAGATCAATCGCTCATGTTTGTTGTCACGACGCGAAAACATGCCATGCGTCGACACCGTGTTGGCAACCTTTTCCAATCCGAGTGGAATGAACTGTTCGTGTTCGGTCAGATACTCAAGCAGATTTACGAAGCCTTCGTCGTTAATAGACTGCTCGAATCCTTCCGGCATCGCCGACTTCCTTGATGCCATCACCTCCTCAATATCTTCCCGCAGAATCGTGTGCCTTTTTCCTTGAGCATCAATAACTTCGATGGTGGTCAACGATTCCGCAGCCAACAGGCCACTGATCACGACACCATCAACTGTAAGCACGGTGTACTGCCGATAGTTGGCTTCGACACTGCGGTTCGGGTCAAGAATATGGGTAAGCAATTCAGCTTTTGGGTGTACGGACATACCATTCAAGTTCGGCCCAACATTTTTGCCCTCACCTTTAAAAATATGACATGTCGCACAGTTCTTTGTGAAAACCGCTTTGCCTATTCCTGAGTCTCCAGTCTTTTCCGTGAGAGGCATTTTTGCAGCTAGCAGCTTGTTGCGATCGTTGCTGATGGTAACACCACTAGACTGCATCACATCTCGCATGCCTTGGCGAACATCAGCCGACGGGTACCTCGAAAGGACGCCAACCTGCTGCGTCGAAAGATCAGAAATATGCAGATCACCTGCTTTGATCAAGGACAGGAGTTGCGTTGTCAGTTCTGGTCGCGACAACATGACGCGAAGGAGTTCTGCTCGAAGTGCAGGTGTGGCGGTCGTGTTGATGCGAGCAAACCGCTCGGCAAGTCCTTCCGCCTTTGACCGGCTGATCGTTTGGATCAGACCAACCGATAGACTGAAGGGTGAGTGCGGGCCAATTAAACCCTCGATCGCCTCTGCTGAATCCACGCGACCAGAATCGAGTTGCATCAGTTCATTGGCAGCGTTGATTCGATCTTTGATGGCCAAATTCCCATCTTCAATCCGACGAATGAATCCAGCGACAATGGGAGCAATCTCCTTTTGTAGCGACTGGTTCGACCACGATGCAGCCAACCGTGCCAACGATGCTTTTACGGAAACAGACGCTGCCCCAAAGACCGATTGAAGATCGGCATCAACAGATGCATCCAACTTGATGATGTAATCTTTCGGCCAGCCAGCAGCCAAGCCACTGATGATCGCATCCCTTGTTTCGTTGGAACTCTTCGCCATTGCTGTCAGTATTTCTGACACGGGCTCTTTCATCGGACGCGTGCGAGCGAAATGCTCGGCAACCCGTACGATTAAATCATTCGAGTGCGGATCGACCGGTTGCTGATGCTTGAGCACGGCAGCCAGGAAACTATCGGCATGCATCGCGGCGGCACTCGTCAAAGCATCTTTCAACCATCGATCCGATAGAACCTTCGAATCGTTGATTAATTTGCTAAGGTTTCTTCCTGCTTTGCCGCCGGGTGAATCAGACATTTTCAGGAGGGTTGCCAGCAGCACCTGATTATCGGTGTCTGCAATCACATTGGCCTCTTGTAACGCGGCAAGCGTCGCCGGGATTTCCGGAAGAACTCGTACCGCATTCAGTCGTACTCCGGCGGACGGGTGGGCCAGAGCCTTCGTGACCGCATTGAATGCAGGATTGCTGTCGTCCTGCAACACGCCAAGTCCATGCAGCGTGTTCAACGCGTGAATCGCGCCAACGTTCAGGCCAATGCCATCAACGGTTTGGTCTTCAATCAGCGAGATGAGTTCAGGAACAACTTTGGTATCGCCGTGTTCGACGAGCAACCTCTGTGCGTGCAGGCGGACCTGCATGGTTGGATGTGTGAGCTGATCCGTATAATAAGAGTCCACTTTGGTGAGTTTTTTATTGACAGACTGAGAGTCTGCCTCGCGTGGTCTGTCCGGTACAACGCGATAAATACGGCCGTACTTCTTGTCTCGCAACTTGGTTTCGTAGGCTGCTCCCTTACCCGTTTCAAACCCTTGCGGCGTTGGGTTGTGCTGCACGATGAAGTTGTACCAATCGAGTACCCAGACGTTCCCATCGGGACCGACCTCCGCCATGATCGGAGCTGTCCATTCATCATTGCTGGCGAACAGATTGATCGGGCTGCTGGATTTCATACCAGCACCATCACGCTTGATAACAAAAGTACCGACAAGCTTGCCCGTTGGCCCACACACGAAGGCGGTACGGTTCCACCAGGGCTGCGGATAATTGCGAGCCGTGTACAAAGCGTGGCCAGCGGCTGCGGTGTAGCCGCCGTGATGATCGACCTGCCGAACTTTTTTCGTTATGGGTTGGAATAGGTGAGTGTCGGCGATCGTGCCTAGGCGAAGTGATGCTGTCCAGCCGCGCACTCGTTCGTAGTAACGATTGGCGATCGGCATGAACACACTGGGGTTCCGGTTCGCTGTCGAACCGAAGATCAACCCTTCTTCGGAGATGCCCAGCCCCCACGTATTGTTGTTTGTGGATCGTATGAATTCGAGCTTTTCGACCACCGGGTCGTCGTCTTGTGAGAGCCTGAATCTGAAAAATCCCATGCGAAATGCGGGTTGCTCCACACCGTTGATGACTGGCGACGAGGTGTTGTAGCCCTGCATCGCCCATATCCAATTATCCAACCCATTACGAAAGTTGCCCACGCCACCGTGAGTGTCTCCGAGTGTCCAGTTGGACATCAATACTTTGCGAACGTCAGCTGTACCGTCGCCTGTCGTATCTTTCAGGTATAGCGTTTCGGTACCATTCTGTACGACAATTCCACCACGATGAAAGGCGATCGCAGTGGGAATGCTCAAGCCTTCGGCAAATACCGACGACCTGTCTACGCGGTTATCGCCATCGGTATCCTCAAGCACACGAATACGATCACGGCCACTTCCTGACTCGCTGAGTTCATTGGGATAGTCGACCGTCTCGCAAACCCACAAGCGACCATTTTCGTCCCAGTTCATCGCGATCGGTTTACCGGTAGGATAGGCTTCCGGTCTGCCTTGGTCTTCTATTCCATGGATATCATTCTCATCCGCGAAGAGTTCGACGTGAAAACCTTCTGGAGTCACGATGTGCTTGATGGACTCTTCTGCCGGGGACGGTCGTTGCATCAGTTTGATTGGTTTGCCTAATCGACCCTTGGAACGATCAGCGTTGTAGTTGGGTATCTCTGGCCCCACATCTACATACTCAAACGGCTTGAGGCTATGAGGAAGTTTCCGCATGTGCGGTAGGGCCATCGTGACGGATGGGGCAGATCCTATTCCTGTCTCACCTACGCCGCATGCCCAACAGATACCTCGCTCAAGCAGATTATGAAAATGCGGTTGGTTCCACGTGTGACTATCATGTCCCCATGCGGTGTAGAACACGCGTCCCTTGCCATGAGTACGAATCCATGTCCACGGTTCACGCGTGTTGCCATTTGCTTGTGCTCCGCCGGCACGGTATTCCAGCACCAAGCGATTCTGCTCATTGTGCTTGTGGTGGACATAGGTTTCATCAAAACTCGTAAAGGTCTCGTAACCTTCTAAAATTGGATGCTCCACACCGGCTAACTGAGTAGTCATTTCGCCTTGGCCGTGGCTTTTGAATTGACCTCCCATTAAGGCAACAACTTCTGGCGAATTGCGAAAACAAAACGTCGCACAATGAATCGGCATAAAGCCTTTCCCCGAGGCAACGTAATCAAGTAATGCCTTGGCTTGCGACGGCTTAATGGTATCAATGTTGGCGTAGAGCACGAGGCCATCGTACTTACTGAGAGACTCTGCATTGAGTTCGTCAACATCTTCGGTATAGGTGAGCTTGATACCCCGCTCTGCCATAACTGGTTCGATGATCCGGAACCGCAATGAAGGCTTGTGGCCTTTTTGATCACCAAGAAAAAGAAGTTTAACGTCCGTATCAGAGGCGAAAGCCGCCACGTGGCCGACAAGAAACACAGACAGAAAGCACACCAATCGAAAATGCCAATTCCTAACCAACAGCTTCCGATTGTTCACCAAAAAACCCCAACACAACATGTTTAGCACCACACGTTTCATCACATGAAAATCAA
>WLWF01000302.1_pt1 | contig 48277 bp, 47 predicted proteins | sample 6718331 | NCBI WGS metagenome assembly WLWF01 (sample SAMN12718692, study PRJNA515312) | sponge metagenome | isolation source: marine sponge | host: Mycale hentscheli | place: New Zealand: South Island, Marlborough, Capsize Point | collected 2003-05-01 | reverse complement strand
TTATGATTTTGGTTTTGGTTTACTCATATGTTGTTCTCTCAATGCCCCCTTGATTTGTTTTTGTTCTTTATTATCTTCTATTTGAGGTGGTATTTTTGGCGCTTTTACTATTTCAATAAAAATCGTATTATCAGGACCTAAACCAGATGCAAGATTTTTAGTTGAATCCAATATTCTGATCCCAAAACTTTGCAACATTTGAGGTTCTCCTGAATGTTGATAAATAAAACTATCTGCACTATTTGTACTTGTAAAATTTGAAGAATTAAAATATGTATTTGCTATTCCTGCAACATTTTTCATATTTCCAAAATCTGATGTTAAAAGATTATTTTTAAACTTACTTTCAATTTCTATTAAATAATAAGCATTTTCATTAACATTATTTAAAATTACATTATCAGCATATATACTATTTATTCCGACAACTTCTAATTGCTCACCAACTTGTTTCAATGGAACTGTATTAAATGTTTTATCTTTACTTATACTCATATCATTAATTAAAAATGGAGCGGTGATATTTTTACCTTCTTTATAATCAATATAAGGGATAAATGATAATTCATTAGCAAGTAGATATTCACTATTATTTACAATGTTTGGATCTAATGTTTCGAACTTTGGTTGAACTGTTAGATTATTTAAATTAAAACCACATATCCCGTCCCAAAATCCCGCAGGTTGAGAGGTCATACTTGTTAAAGCGATACCTGAATTTGCTTTTGAATAAAATAATCTTTTATTATAAGCATTTATTGGAAAATCAGATGCATGCTTCGGGGTAATATAATCATTTTCATTTATTGTGATAATTTCGTTTGTTTGTATTCCAGTACTGGCTGTCCCATAATATGGAGTGTGAATATATTCAATATAAAACTTGTTACTTTGATTATCGTATTGAACATCAAATTGAGAAGATCCAACCCAATAATCACGTTTAGAATCAGCAAGTGCATAATTATAAACAGGTACATATTGATTATAATGTTTTCCATCTGCTGGATATGGCGTCGTTTGATTATAAATATTATTAACAGCTATTAATTCATCCCTATAGATTTCACTATTCACGTTCATTATAAATTTATGACTTGTTGTATTTGTACCACTTGCTATCAATAAATTATTTGATGCCTCTATATCAAAAGGTCCACTTGGAGTAGCCTCTTGAAATATTTTAGAAATCCGACTCGCTATCTCATCTGGTGCATATTTTCCTTTTGGTATTATACCAGATTGAGTACCAATGATAGGTTCAAATATACGAGTATTATTAGGAATATTTTCTTTTGTAAAATAAGCCGGATTATTATAATCTGTAATAATTCTACCTTTTATTAAATCACTTGGTGTTATAACTAAAAATGGAGGAGTAGATGATTTATTACACATAATTTTTCCAATATTAACTGTTGTTTTATACTCTGAATTTGATAACGATGGAATGAGACCATGGAATATTTCTTTTGTTCCAACAACATTATAATAATGAAATTCGAAACTAATATCACCCCAGTTTCCAGTTTTTCCATCATTTGCTCTAAAAAATTCAATAGCGGTATAAATACCAAAATCAGTTTCAGATACTGGTAATTTTTGTGTTAAATTTGCTATATTTCCAATAACACTACCATTCACAGATTGTCCATTTTCAACAATAGTATCACTAAGTAATCCTTGATAAGCAAAGTTATCATATCTTGGCTTACCAGCAGGAGAAAAATTATAATCATAATATAAAAATTGAATTGACAATGTGTAATCTTCATTTAATTCTATAAATTCATTAGAGACAGGAACAGTATCAATAAAACCGTTCCGAATTAATATTTGATCATTTTCTTCAAGTAAAATATTTTCATTTAATGTTGATATAAAATCACCATTATTCATAACAGATGAATTATTATTTAACTGTCTGCATTCTACAATTATACTTGTCATATATTATAAATATATTAGAAAATATTTATATAATTAATATTTCTTTTTTTTTACTTTTTTTTTCGGTTTTGGTTTATCAAATAATTGGTGTTCCTTCTTTTTTCGTGGTTTTTTAGGAGGTTTATCTTCACCCTTCATCTCTTTTAATTTTTGCACTTGTAATTCTTCATTTTCTTGGTACATTTTAAGTAATATTAGATTTTTTTTTTTTAATTGTATCTTTTTTTATAATATTATTTATTAATTTTATCTGTTTTTGATTTAAATCCATTTCTTTAAATGAAATTTTATCTATTTCACTATGTAATTCATGTTTAATAGAACATTCACTATTGCATTCAAATGCATTAAAAACATTTGATATTAAATTTCCCATACTAAATATAAATTAGAAATATATTCTTGTAAAATTAATTAATAAAAAATATATAGTATATATATATATATATTATGGCTGGATTTCATACAAAAACATTTTTAAAACACGATGATTATATGACAGATTTAAAAACTTGGGAAAGTATAATTCATTTAGTACCTGATAATTATAAGATATGGTCTCCGTTTTATGGAGATGGAAAACAGAAAGAACATTTTAAAAAATTAGGATTTAATATAATTCATAAAAAAAAAGATTTTTTTACTTATGAGCCAGAAGATTATGATATTATTATAGATAATCCTCCTTTTTCTATAAAAAAAGAAATATTTACAAGATTAAAAGAATTAAATAAACCATTTATTATATTATGTCCTTCAAGTATGATAAATACTGTATATATAAGAAATTTATTTGCAAATGATAAATTACAAATAATGATCCCCAGAAGAAGAATACAATTTATAAAAGATGGAATTGAAAAAAATAATCGTTGTAATTTCGATTGTTTTTTTTATGCATACAAAATGAATTTTAATAGAGATATAATTTTTCTTAATTAATATAATTCTATATCATATAATGTTCTATTACTTAAATTAATCCATCCACCAGATCTTTTCGATGAATTTAATTTAATAAAATCTTTATTTTTAACTATTGCATTTATAATTTTTTGAATATCATCTTCATTATTCGGTTCAATACATAAACAACCACTGTGTAATATATTACTATGTGTAGTAATTTTTTCATTAATTAAATTTGGATTTAAGAAACAAGGTATATATATACATTTTTTTTTACTATATTTTATTGATTGGGTTCGTCCATATGAATACCATTTCGGATATTTTTTATTACCTTTATCTCTTTTAGAAAGTTCATTTTTATTAGATAATAAATAATTATATGTTAATGGATTTTCTTTACTGAAAATATCCTCATTAATAATATTACCTTCCTTGTATGGAAAAATAATAAATCGTTCTATCATACCGTTCGTAATTTTTTTCCAACATGGTTCATCGTATATTTTTTTATCTTGAATATATATTTTATCACGCAAAGTAGCGATCCCGTTTTTAATTTTGCAAATATCTTTTAATTTTAATTTATTATTATTTGTTGTATTAAATAATGAATAATTTTTTATTATATTTTTATATAATAATTTTTTATTATTATAAATAATAAATTCTTTATCCGTTTTAGTAAATATAGTTATACAACAATAAACAGAAACCTTTGGAAATACTTTATTATCATTAAAATCTATAATTTCTTTAATATACCTATTATCAAATAAATATTTACGTAATTTTAAAGAACTCTTATTATATAAATAAGAGTTTGGTGTTATTGAAACTAATACGCCCTCTTTTTTTAATAAATTTAAACATTTAATTATAAATGCATAATATATATCAACAATTCCCGTTTTTAGTATGTCAAAATTTGTTTTCAAGTAATTTCTATAATCTTTCGATAAATCTTGCATTTTAATATATGGAGGATTCATTATTATATTATCATATGTAGTATCAATTTGTTTTTTTATAAAATCGCAATTATAAATATTTATTTTTGTATTAAACGGAATTTTATTTAAATACTCTTTTTTTATTTCAAATATATCAACCGAATCATAGTTTTCAAGATGTATATACTTTAATAAATTTCCACTACCAACAGATGGTTCTAAAAGATTTCCTTTATTATTTAATTTTGAAGCCATTATTTTACTTATATTATCGGGTGTAAATATATCGCATTTTACAAATTTTTGTAAATCTTGATCTTCATGTATTATATCAAACCCCATTTTATATATTATTTTAGAAAAAAAAAATAAATAGTCCAGAATATATTATATTTAAAATATAAGTAAATATATAATGGATAAAAAAGAGAGACAAATATATCAAAAAGAATATTATGCAAAAAATAAACAAATAATAAAAGAAAAAGCAAAAATTTATTATGAAAAAAATAAAGAAAAATATAGTAGAAGACAGAAAATATATAATAGAAAATATTATTTTGAAAGAAAATATAAAATAAATAGTGATTCAAATGAAAATAAAGTTATTAATAATACTGTTACTTTTTAAAATTTGAATAATGACAGATTTAATTGTCACCTTGTCACCCCAATTGTCACCAATAAAATGAATATACATACAAAAGGTGACAAAAATGACAAAAATGACAGTAATTTATAAAACTTTTTAGAAAATATAAATATAATTTTAAAAAATATTATTTTAGTATAAAATATAATATGGATTTTTCACCTTTTGTCACCGTCATCTTGTCACCATATTCTTCTTATTCATTTTAATAAATAAGAAAAATAATATTTTGTCACCCGTTTTGTCACCCGTCTTGACTTATTCATTTATTGACTTTGTCAATCATTAATAAAACTTTGTTTTATGATTATAAACAATCATCTTCCAAATCCGAATCATTCTCAATATGTCGTAATCCGCATAACCCCCGCGATGATTTACTCCTATAATCAGTTGCACCTTTTGTTTTTAACATTTGTTTCATTTTTGTCAAAGACATATTAATATTATTTGCTTTTAAATCTACTCTTAAATTATCATTATCTATTTTATGATCAATATTATTTGTATATTCATATAAATTAAATAATTTGCTCATATCGTCCTCATCTTCCATTTCTAATATTTTTTCTTTCTTTAATTCTGCTGGATATTCACAATGTTTATTATAATGTTCTAATATAATAATAATAAATTCATTTAATACATCATCATTATTTATAAAATCAGTTTTAATATATGGGTCTTTTTCATAATATTTATAACCATTTAATTTATTATCTTCTGGAAAATCAGCATCAATAAATTTAGATTTCATAATAAATTTATCACACGTTTCTAATGCATCAGTCGGTTGAATTGGGGGCATATCATTACTCATAATAATCAATCCAGATTGTATTTTAAATTCATATTCATCTTTAAAATTCTTTCTGGCCATAATATCATCTCCTCCTGATGTAAACTTTTTAATCATATTACCATTTAATTTCATATCATCAGATATATCAATTTCTGAAGTTAAAGCAACTCGTGTAAATTGATAATCTATTAACCACGATAATGATTTTTGTTCATCGCCAACATTTGATTTAAATTTAAAATTACCACTATTAGTTGTTAATACATATTTTTCAAAAGATTTTTTTAATAAATCGCCCAATACTCCTTTACCAGAATTTCTTAATCCTTGAAAATTCAACCATTTTTTCATCTCAATATTCCCAGCCATAAACTGACTTATCATATATAAATAATATTCCATTAATTCGTATTCCTCTTTATCCATTTCTTTTGATGCAATACTAAAAACAGGATATAATATTTTTGAAAATATTTTTTGTCTTATGTCTTTATTTGATTTACCATTATAATTTTTATTTATTTTAATAAATGTTTTATTATTTTTACCCTCAATAAATATATTTTTTTTAAAATCAAAATATCCATTATTAAAAAATAATTTAAATTGTGTATAATTCCATACATCATTAACAAAATTATTATTAGTTTCACAACAATTAATTAAACCATCAACTATATTATTAATATGTTTATGAATTTTAGAACAATTTACAACACCTCCATCTTTTCCTTTGTAGCAATCAAACATGAAATAATTTTGTTTGGAAATTAATTTATATAATTCGGATTTTATCATTTCTTTATTAGTAATAATTTTCTCATCTGTTAAATAATATAATGAACTACAATCTTTATATAATTTATCTTTTAATATTCCATTTAATATATGGTTTACGATCTCTACTATATTTTTACTTTCAATCGTGTCAACTAATTCAATTATTAATTCATTAAATGGTTCTAATAATTCAGTATTATGTTCTTTATAATCCCATTTAATCTCATATTTTGAAAAATGACTATTTAATATATTTAAAATATTATCTAAATATTCTTGATTTTTTGATTCTGTATAAATCATAAAACCATCAAACATTAAAACTGCATTTTCATTAGTAATATTATTTTTTTTTAATACTTCTCGTGCTTCTTGTAAATATTTATTTTCCATATCGCATAAAACTAAATTTATATATTTACCTTCTTTGTTCCAATCATTAGTTAAATGTTTCTTATATTTAATATTATTTTTATAAATTTCAAATAATGAACGTGTAATGCCCGTCAATTCAGTATCAAATTTTCGAAATAATGATTTTATTTTTACTCTTTTATTATTTACTTTTGTTGTTATTTCTACTTTATTTAATGATTTTAATAATACAGTTTTTGCCATACTTCTATTAATATCATAATCTGTCATTAATTCACTTAAAAATTCTTCTCTATTTTTAATATAATCATATAAATAATTATACTTGATATTATGTTCTTTACATAAATTTAATATTAAAATCAAATGGCTATTCACCATATCAAGATCCCACATTATACCATTACATAATAATCCACGAAACCCGTTATATAATCTCTGTATACTTGGGTCTTGACTCTGCAATCTACCGCATTTTTTACCTTTTGCATAATCATATCTTACTTTATGATTATTTTTAGATTTTACAATACATTTACAATAATTTTTTAATTTTGTATATTCTCCCATAATATCATAATCATCATGTCGTTTTGTTGTTGATAAATTAAATAAATCTCTGAATTGAATATAATTAATATTCGATAATTTAACCGCTCTGGATAAATTAACTTTCTCTATTAAAGTTTCTTGCACCATTTTATATATATAATATATAATATATTATTTTTTTAAATATTAAACGAATATTTAAAAAAACTATATATTTTTATTTTATAAATTTAATTTTTTATTTATACATTTTTTTACCCTTTCATTACATTGTTCTTTATAAAGTTTATATTTTTCTGGATCGGCTTTTATTTTTTCCATATATTTTTTTTTATATAATTTTTGTCTTAATTTTTTCTGTTCAATTGTTAATTCTTTTATTGTTGGAATAATATTTTCTTTATCTTGCAATTCTTTTTTATTATCTCTATATTTTCGAGTTCTAATTCTTACTTTTTCTAAACATTCTTTGTATTTATCTGGTCTATTTTCTTTTAAGTTATTATAATAACGTTTCATTATAATTGCTTGCTTTACTTTATATTCTGGATTTGTATTTCTTTCTAATTTCCTTTTTTCTGCAATTTTATCTTTATTTAATAAATTAAGCGTCAATATTATTTGACGTAGTTTGTCTATATCCAATGACATCTTTATTTTAACTACTATTATCACATATTTTTCTTATAGCCTCCAAAGTTTCTAATAATGGACTAGATTTTGGTATTTTTTGACATGTATTATTTGGTGAAATAATAGACCACATTAAGGGTTCAAAATACCAGGTAACCTTATTAAAATTATCTTGGATATGCGTTGGTAAGGTGACTCTAATCCATAGAGGTATTCTAGTAAAATGTAGTTGCTCCCATTTTCTTTCTGCCCAACCAATTAATAACTCATCACGAACGGTTCCAATACTTCTAGTAATAGTATCATGATCTTTAATTTTATAGTGATTATTGTTAGCAAGTAGTCCTAATTTTAACAGATCAGGTACGGTTAATATTTTGCTAAAGGGGTCATCTATTAGCCCAAGAGTAATTAATAGACTATACCAATGAGATTTTCTCTGGTACAGAAATAGGGTATCTGATAAACATATATTTTCTTGTTTATAATCAGTAGTAATATTTAACAGGCACCACTTTTTATAATTAGGGTTGTGGATATACTGGTAACTACGTGTACTGGTAAAAAATAAGGCGGAGTCTTGTAGAATTGTTTGTTGTCTTATTAATTCTGGATTTAGGTAAAAATATACGTTTGTATGAAAATACATGATAGTTTCGGATTGACAACTAACTAGACAATATAAAATATCTAGTTTAATTTGTTGAAATCTTTCTTCATTTGGTAACATGACACTACTAGTTAATTCTTCTAAATTGTGATAATTTACATTTAAAGTATAGCTAGATGTAATCTCATTAATGTTAACAATTTCTTTACGGTAAAAGACATGGATTGGTAAACGACAATTTAATTGTTCTAGATTTTTAAGATTAACTTCTAGAAAGGGTAAATAATCATTATTTTCAAGATAGGTTACTAGACTAAAAGAATCCCGACATACTGGATTTTTAAGATAAATATTTTGACTACTGTCAAAATTCCATCTATGAAAGGGAATCATCGCCTTTTTTAAACTACCATCACTGGTAATGGCTATAGTAGAAATATCCTCTGATAATAAATTATCATCCCCTACAGATTTATTAAAATTGGAAAAAGACATAAATGGAAAGGTTGTGTAGCCATGCAGATAGGATTCTGGGAGATTAAATCCATTATAGACTGATGTTTTCACATATATACCTTGATTTGGAGTCGTATAACAATGTGAAAGTCCCCATGGGTAAAAGATTTTTAATTCACCAGAACTAGAAAACGAATTATATTTTCCTTGACATTTTCTAGTAATTTCACTGGTTGAATCCCTAATTTCACCATTAGTTATATTTATGGTTATTTCCGAATCAGACCGGGGCAAATCTAAAAATGGTACATAAATATAATGCCCCTTATCATTTGGTAGACTGTTAATTTTAGTACTAATAATCTCAAGGTGTTTATCCCATGTAAACTCCTCTAAAAGTTTTTCTCTAATATTTTCAAGCCTATGGAGTAAATTATTATCTGGTGTCAGAGTGACTTCTTGATAGAGACCCAACTCAGTCATAGTCGTTACTAGAGGAATTGAACCTAAATTTAATGTTTGACTAATATCATGGGGGAAAACATTTTCCCAAATATCATTAATAATGATAATAGACTGTGGGGTAGTAGCAATGTCATCTAAAGTCTGATATTTTTTAAAGATAACCTTTTCATTTAAATCAACTAGGTACGGTATTTTTTCTTGATACCAGCTAATTTGGTTATTTTCATGATAATAAATAGTAAATGGTAGGTCCCCCTCATGATCATCGCCATGATTAGCGAGTTTAATATTGTTACCCCATGGGGCCTGTAGTGTCGGAAATCCGTCAATAATGTATTCATAAGGAGATATAATAGTAATATCATCTCTGGTATCTAGAAGTATTCTTAAATAGTCACCTTCTTCCCTATTTGGTTTAAAATGAAAATAGAGAAGACAAATTTTTTGTGGCAGATTTACTAGATCTTGAACCTCTCCAATTTGTAAAATTACTAAATCAGCTTGTACTACCGAATTAACTAGAGTATATTTATTTTGATACTCTAAATGTGTGATAAGTTGTTTAGAATAATAATTAAGATAACTAGATGTAATAAAATATTTTTTAACAAATATTTTCATTAACCAATTCTTGAAGTTTTTTTCTTATATATCTTCAAAGATATAATGGATAGCAAAAGTAGCAGTAGCAGTAATAGTCAATATTTCAAAATAAAAAGACAACGACAGCAAAAAAATGATCAGGGTGGATTAAATACCTTTTCTGAAAGTATTAAATGTAATAGGGGAGATGACAATTGTATAATTAAGGTTGATAATAATGGTGAAAAAGTTAAGAAATCCATTAATAAAAAGAAACTACTAAATATGGTTGGTAGTGTCTTACAACATAATATGGCTAATATACCTAAAGATGTGTCATCTGAAAGCGAATTTAGACCCCCTCTATCATTAAGTATGCCATCTATGTTTGATAACACATCTAGTGATAGCGATAGTGATATGTATACTGATGACATGAGTTATCTTAGTAGACCCGTCTCAAGTGATTTTGGAGACCAGGATGATGATGAATATAGTGATGAGGACCAGGATTATGGCGATCTTGAATCGTATATTAGTTTAGGAAATCAAGAAACAGAAACAGAATCAGAAATAGATCCTGATCCCAATATGATTGATTTCAACCAAATGCTAAAACAGATACCGGCTAATCAATTAGTCGCTAACAAAGCACCACCTACTGCTGAAAATTTAGGTAATGGTATTAAGGTCATCCAAATTGCCCCACAACAATTAAGAAATTTACCTGAATTATTACAAGGTAAATTACCAGAATTACCAGGAGATAAACAATGTAATTATGGTAATGATCATGATGTTTCCGAGATACTACCAATTAGTAGTGTGGATCCATCACCTCAAAAAGTTAGAATTAAAGAAATGCCAGTGGTAAAATCAGTAGTACCAAGTGTAAAGAGTACTAAATCAAATGACAGTAAAAGAAATAAAGAAGCTAAATCACAGTCTAGTAAAGATAGCAAATCTAGTAAAGATAGTAAAGATAGTAAAGATAGCAAATCTAGTAAAGATCAAGAAAGTGTTAGCGAGAAACAAGGTGGGACAAAAAACCTATGGAAATGGATCTAATTAATACAAATATCAGAACCATATTCACAACAAGGTAGAAATTTAAGATAATCCCCTCCACTACTCGATAAATCACTTGGACGTATGATACTCCAGTCAGTATCCTTGGCTAAATACCCCAATTTTACTAGAATATAGGACACCAAAGCACTGCACCAAAAACGATCCGTTTTCTGAGCCTCACTATCATTTCTAGTTAAAGCGCCTACCCAATCAGTCGGGACTAAGTCATAAGGCTTATTATAAACAACATCATGTATTTCTTTTAAAATTTTATCATTAATTAATTCATTGCCCCTTTCTAAACGTCTAATATATAATTTACCAGTGTAATTTTGATAGATATCATGTAGACTAGTTATCTGTACTCCTAATTTTACCTTTCCGTCTTCACAGTCAGGTGTTCCCTCATATCCTGATTCCCAAACATATAAACCCTTAAGACTAGGATGAATAAAGGTGGGATCTTTTAAAATTACTCCGACATGTGTATATTTAGAATGAGTAGTTTTCCCAATAATATAACTAAATAATTGGAAAAAACTATTATCTCCTTCATAATCAAATAGGAGGATATCTCCCGTTCGCAAGTTCAGCTTATCCATATAATATACTATTATATTATATGTTTATATCTATTTTTTAAAAAGTAGGGTAAGTTATGCATTATTAATTTATAATATCAGTGATTTTACCTATGCCACGAGAAGTTCCTTCCCGGAAAATAAATTTAGAATGAGGGGTGATATATTCATCATGATATAAAAATCTAAAATCAGCTTTTACCCGATCACCACACCTAATATAGCCAGTATCATTATGTATTTTTATAATCTCAGCACTTTGACGTATTCCATTACAGTGAATAATTGCTTGATAACCATGTCCATCTTGTTTATTAACCTTATCTCTACTGTCGCTTATAGTTGTCTGATGGTGTAATATATAAATATTAGCCGTAAATACTCTGCCTTTTCTACTAGTAGATAGCTTAGGATCTACTGCCACCATACCTCGTCTAATATTGATTTTTTGACTACTTTTTTTCTTATTAGTTTCCTTTATTCCAATCGTACAATGATGTCCAGCCGTTAAGGTTTTTACTGGTTGATCATCTAAATAAATTGATTTAATATCAATACTGGTAAACCCATTGTTTTTGTTAGTTCCTAATTCTAGACTATCTCCAACTGATAGAGTACCTCTAGAAACAGTACCAGATAATACTAGTCCAATCCCTTTTAGTTGAAAATAGTCGTCTACAATAAATTCAACTTCGCTCTGATTATTGTATTTTCTAATAGCTGGTAAACGTTTGATTAATGTTTTTAATTTACCTATTCCAGTACCCTTTACATTTGATATTTTTATTAGAGGAATTATATTATCAGTAAAACTATTAATTAAATCAGTATCCATAGTTGCTACACGAAACATATTTAATGGACATAATTGTTTACCATATTTTTCCACTGTTTTCTGGAGAGCCTCAATGGTTGCTTTTGTAATATGTTCTGGTGAGATATCAATTTTTGTAACACAAATCATCAGTTTATAACCAAGTGAGAGTGCCATGGTAATATGTTCTAAAGTCATCTTGCTAATCCCCATATTAGCACCAACTACTATGACACAGTAATCGGGATTCACTAAATTCAATCCAAATAGGGTAGTTTTAAGATATCTCTCATGTCCACATAAATCTATTAAAATAGATTTCCGATTATTTACTTTACAAAATTCCATGGCGATGGCACTGGTCCTTCCACTATTTTTCTCATGAGGATGCTTAAATATATTAATACGGGCACTACCTTTACCATTATCTAATTTTTGCTTTGATAGAACACTAACAAGAGTCGTTTTTCCACTATCAACGTTTCCTAAAAAAACAAGTCGTAAAGGGATATTTTTTTCTATCTGATCAGATGGTTGATCACCTTTATCATGTAAGAAAATAGAATTCTGCAACATAGTATATTTTAATAGACAAGTGTTTATATTTAAAATATCTTTAAACCTTATTAATAGATACATGTATCCTCACCATATTGACAGCATTCGTTAAAGTTAAGATAGTTAGATTTACTTGATAGATCACTTGGTCTAATTAAACTCCAATCGGTTTTATCAGGTAAAAACCCTAACCCAACTAAAATATAAGCAACCAGTGCACTACACCAAAACCTATCAGTTTTTTGTGGATGGGAGTCCTCTCTTTTCCAGGCTTCTATCCAATCTTTTATATTTATATCATAGGGTTTACCATAGACTACTCCATGAATCTTTTCTAAACGATTATCTATAATTAAGTCGGACCCCTTAAAGAGTCGTCTAACATAAATATTACCATGGTATGTTTCTAAAAACTGGTAAAAGGGAGTAATTTGTACCCCTAATTTTACTTTACCATCTTGTGGATCGGGTGTACCTTCCCAACTAGATTCCCAAATATATAACCCCTTTAGTGATGGGTTAATAAAAGTTGGATCCCTTAGGACTACCGCTGTATGTGAATATTCAGAATGGGTGGCACTTGTAATTAACCAACTAAATAATTTCATGAAAGGATTCTTAGGATGTTCTACAAATAGTAGGATATCCCCTGTTTTTAAGCTTTTAAAATCTTCTGGTTCTAGACGTTGAGCCATAGTTTTTTAAAGTAGAGATAATATTAATTTATTAAAGTGCGTTTATTTTAAATTATTTATTATTTAAATTAATGCTATTAAATGTTTAATATTAATTCTACTATAAATAATATAACCTCAAACCAAAAAAATAATGGTTATCCAGTGAATAATACAGATACTAACCTAACACCAAAACAAGTATACGGATGGGATCCTAATTTAATTACTAATACTAATACTAATAACTCTAATAGATCTCGCCCCTATTTAAAAAATAAGATGAAACCAAGGACAATATCAAAACTACCACCCTCTCAAAAGGGGATGACACCAAAAGCTATATATGGTTGGGACCAAAATTTAATAACTGGGAAACGACCTAATCAGATATTCTCTGCTAATAATTATCAAAAAGACAAAAATATTAATATGATGAGACAAAGCCTAAGAAATAACGGTGTATCAGGTAATAATCCATTACCAAATAGACATAAGACAAGACAGGCACTACCTAAAAATATTCAAGATAACATTAATGTCTATTCTTATCAACCTAATAAAAATCAAACTACTAACAAAGTTACCGATGGTATCCAAAAACTTAAAAATATTGTACAAAAAAATAAGCTTAAAACAGAAAATAATAATTTATTAAAGCAAAAATTAAGGCAACAGACAAAACAGAAACTATTATCAAATATTAATAATAATAATAATAATAATAATAATAATAAATCCACTGTAACTGAAATAACTAATACTATTAAATCAGATAATCATAATATTATAATAGATAACCATGGGATGGATTTACCACAAAAACCACAAACCATGAGACATATTCATCAACTTGAAGTATCAAATGATAGTATTCAAACTAATATACCAACTAATAATGGTACTAAAAGTGTACATGAATTAATTTTACAACCCTATAGTGAAAGTAATTCAGATGATAATGATGAAGAACCTAATAAGCTTAATATTGATAGTATCAATAACCATGAAATTATTATAGATGACGACGGTGATGGAGAAAGTGAAAGTGAAAGTGAAAATAATAATACAATAGAAATAGAATTGGAAGCAGATGAATCTTTAGTTGAAGAAACCATATGTCAAGAAGTAGACAAAGTAGTAGAAGTAGAAATTATGGATAATGATGATGAAGATGATGATGATGATAATGATTATGATAATGAGAGTAATAACGATGGTGAGGATGAAGATAACGTTGATGTTGATGTAGAAGTAGCATATAAACGTCCAATGGGTAGAGCTCCACGTGGTAAAAAGTGGGATGTAAACAATGGTAAATGGATAGATAAGGATAATGATTAAGATTACTTAATTTAAGATTTGGAGCAATCTCTTAAATTTTTCCTTAGTAGGAGAAATACGTTTCTTTTTTGTAGATAACCTTAATTCATACGTTTCTACTGGGTACATTTTAAGATACCCCTTTTGAGATTGAATTGTATAGAAATTATTATCTATAGCCCTTAAATATCCAGTGATACCAAGACTACCTGTGACCCGACTGACTAACTGGACCCTTTGTCCAATCTTAACCATTTAAATATAATATTAAAGATATTAATAATATTATATTTAATTAGCTAATAAACATAAAATGTCGTATGATTTAGATAATAAGGATAAAACTAGAACCATTAGACTAAATAAAAGTTTGTATACTAGACCTAATCAAACCATAACTGATACTCTTCAAAACCCAGATGCCTATAAAGAAAAACTAAAGGGATATACTGAAGTAAAAGATGTTGATTATGTTAGTATTAATACCCATGTAAGATATTTTGTATATGACTTGGATGAAAACAGATGGAAATTTAGAACAGGTGGTCTATTAAAAAGAAAACATCAAAAATATGTAGTTCTTTCAAATGGTAAATATACCTGGAGTGTTCAGAGAGAAATCACCAATGTTAATACTGGTGATGTTTGGGAAACCAAATTCTTTAAAATTCTATCCAAGCAAGAACTAACTGAAATCGCATTAGAGAGGCAACAAGAAGAAATAGATCGGCTTAGAAAAGAAAATCAACATCTAGTTAGTCAAATTCACGCTATTAATAAATAATATTAAATTAATGGTTATAATATTTACCTACTACATAGTTGGGTTTTAAAAGGGATCAAGTCATGTAAAATTAACCTAATAATATATAGCATAATAGTAGCACCTGATACAAATATTATATTAGTGGGATATAGCGTTAAACGATACGTTAGATAAGTTAAATATGATAAATAATCACTAATTAAGATATTAATCGTCTCAAGACAACTAGTAAAGATATTAACAAAAATAATAAAATACCAGGTAACACAGTATTGTACACAGTTTATAAGTTTTAAACTAATAGTCAGTAAATAATAGAAACAAATTGGATTAATTGTTCCCATTAATAGGTAATATGGAATTAGATACTGCTTAAAATTCATTAATGTAATAGATATATTTCTAGGTTTAAATTTATATCATTTTAAAATATAGATATCTGGACATTATATATTAGCATATAATATAGATTATGAGTGATCAGAAAGTTAAAATCAGCGATGAAGACGTTAATAAGGAGTTTTTTGAATTAAATATTAAACGTAAAGGAAAGCAAGGAGAGTTAAATCAAAAGGTTATCTGTGAAGTAGGTTCCGACAGCTGTAAAAGTATCACTGAATTAAATGGAAAAAAGAAGGAAGAGGTAATTTCCAAGAAGAAATTTTTTGGTTTAGATAAAGAATAAGTTAATAATATATTTATATTATAATTGATTTATCACAGTAATTATTATTAGGATAAATTAATAAGGGAAAACGATAGTTTAAAAAATGGTTTTTAAGCATGCCTCATCCTCTTCAGTATGATTATGATTATGATTATGTCCATTAATTACCGTTTCTAAATTATCTAATTTGACCGTATTTTGGCATGGTTTTTTCTCTATATCTAAAATCACTAGTTCATCACGTATTTCTAATTGAACAATTTCTGCTCCGGTTTTTATAATTTGCCCATAAGGAATAAAGACATATCCACGATCACCCCATCGTTTACCTTTAGTAGTTAAAACTATAAAATGATGATCAGTCTCCTGGTATCCAACAATAACTCCACAAAATCCACCCAATAAAATATCATCACTATTGGATAAAGTTAATTTAGGATCAGTCTCTGTTTTTAGAAAATTAGAATAAATAGGCATTCCAAGTAATAGTGGTGTCTCTTTGGCAAGGGCTGTTTTTATTTTGGTTATATCCAAAGGTATGTTTATTAATTTAATATGCCGATAAGGATTAGCTAACATAAAGGTTTCATCATTAGGTTGTTCTGGGTAGTTTACATAGTCATTTTCAGAACAAATACCAAATTTACGGATCACCTCAGAAAGATGACCAAAACTATGTAACTGTTGGGATCCAATTACATGTTTAAGTAGATACATTAAGTAATTATAACTGGGAGGGAAAGTATAGAGTCGTTTACTTTTCAACAAACTGTAATTAATAATAGTCACTACCGATTTACATACCTGAGTAAACTGATCATTACCCTCTGGTAAACATGAGATTTCACGTCTGAGATCTATATATTCAGGAAATTGGGTCTCCTGACTTTGACTTTCACTAGTTTCATTAAGGAGATCACTATTATTATCCCTACTAATCATAGTGTGATTAGTTAAACTAGAAAAACTTGGAATCCAATTATACTCATACAATTTACTTGATAAACTAAGATGGATATTTTGCTTTACAGGTGCGCTTTGTTCGTTACCCATATATTATTATAGATGTGTTAAGTTTTTTAGGTAGTTTATAGATATACTAAATAGATTAAATCATTAAATTTATTTGGCTAAATAAAATAATATTTAGTATATTTATACATAAAATGAGTCGTAAAAATACAGAAAATGTATTCGCTATGTTTTACGCCCCTTGGTGTGGACACTGTCAAACTGCAAAACCAGAATTTCAGCAAACCTTAGGTGGCAAAGCACAGGACTACGCGGACTACAGTAAAAATAAATTAGCCGGAGGTATAAGCTTAGTCATGGTTAATGGAGATGACCACCCTGAAATGATGGAGAAATTTGGAGTCCAAGGTTTCCCTACCTTTAAATTATTAGAAGGAGTCTCTAATAGAAAAACCCTAAATAGTAAAAATATCAAAGATTACAACGGTGGCAGGAATAGTCAGGAATTTGAAAATTTTTTAAATAAATTATCTAATCAAAAAAATGTCCAAAATAATCAAAATAATCAATTAGGTGGTGGTTATCCTAAAAAGCAGATGGATCCCTACTATAAGTTGTATAAAAAATACAAGGCAAAATATAAGAGTGAGTTAGCCCAATGATAAAATTAAATTATTTTTAAAATACCATTAATTACCATTTTAACAGCGGCATCATTGTATCCAGAGGGTATAATAATATCGGCATAGGCTTTACTTGGTTCTATAAATTGTTGGTGCATCGGCTTGACGGTTGCTTGATACTGACTAATGATATCTTCTAGTTTTCTTTCACGTTCTTTAATATCACGGGTAATTCTTCTAATTAACCTTTCATCTGCTTCAGTATCTACAAAAATTTTTATATCCATTAAATTACGTAGGTCTATATTAGAGAGGGCAAGTATTCCCTCTATTAAGATAATTTTTTTGGGAGTGATTATTTTAGACTGGGTTTGATCCCTTGTATGGGTTACAAAATCATAAATAGGAGTCTGGATAGTTGTACCATTAATTAACTGTTTCACATCATTAATTAGGAGGTCAGTATCTAACGAGGAGGGGTGATCAAAGTTAATTTTACTTCTTTCTTGTGGATTAAGATTACTTAAATCACGATAATAGTTATCGTAGCTTAAATAAGCTATACTCTCCTCGTCAATATTTTTAATTATTTCTTTAGCAACCGTAGTTTTTCCAGAACTGGTTCCCCCTCCAATTCCAATGATGTATGGTTTTCCTGGCATGGTATTTTAAATTAGTAAATTATTTTTTAAATATATATTTGTATTATAATTACAGTTATAGTTGTTGTAAAACAGCTGACCATTTTGATAAATCAGCGTTATTAGCCGTCCATCCACTTGGATTAGAACAATTATCGGGTTTAACCATCCAAACTATAACACTTGTTACTCCGGCTCCTTTAAATGTTTTAGCAGCTGAAACGGCATCATCCACTGAGCAATTACCAGAAATACCACCAGCTAATTTATTTGCTGTAACACCTCCATTTTTACAACCTTGCATTTGACAACCCTTTTTCCATCCATCAAAATATTGAAGTGCGCTTGAAGCCTGCCCTTGTGCGGGTACATAGTACATAATACCGTATTTACTTAGCGCATTAGATCCAATTAAAGCGTCATTTAAGGGTCCCATATTACTATCCCAAATCCATGAACCAAATCCAGCCATAGATACATTTTTACCTCCACTTTTAACAAGTGATGATATTTTTGCTAATTGATCTGGCATAGTCCCCTGACCATATTTAGCTGCGACTCCACCGGAAGGGGGTTCTAAGTCCCAATCAATACCATCCGCATATTTCCAAGATAAAACAGTATTAGCAATAGTAGTGGCATCTGTATTACTTAAATAATTATATAGTTCTTCTGATTTACTACCAATTTGTCCACCAACTGAATACATAACACACATATTTGGTTTTGATGATTTAATTTTCTGTGCTACTTTACTTAGAGCAAATGAACTTTCCTCAAATGATCCCCCAGATATAAAAGATAAAAATATAGTATTACCCGCAGACAACATTCCTTCTGGTATGTTTAATGCCGCGTCAGGACAATCATCAATAAAATAATAAAATCCGAGCATTTTATCTGGCATAGGTATAGTATTACCAGTAGCAGGTGTCACATTACCGGGTGTAGATCCTGGTGTAGATCCTGGTGTCGTTCCTGGTGTAGATCCTGGTGTAGATCCTGGTGTCGTTCCTGGTGTAGATCCTGGTGTCGTTCCGGGTGTTCCACTAGATGGTTGGTTCGCTGGGTCATTACAATCACATTGAGATGGATCGGTAGCAGTTAGATAAAAGGGTTCTATTAAATTATGTGAACTACTCTTTCTAGACTTTTGATTCCAATGAGTTGCTTGTGGATAATTCTGTAGATTATTATTACTTGGGTTATATAAATTGCCATTAGCGGTATAATTTAAAGTGGTGTATTGATCTCTATAGTAATTTTGCTGAGGTTGATTATTAACAAATGTTTCCCTAATTCCTCTTTCCTTATTATTTAAATCTCCTAATAATAAATAATCTCCTTGAGAATTATTTACAGATTGACCATTTAGTTGGTAAGGCATTTATGTTATAATAATATAATTAATTTAGTTAAAAATAATTATATTATTTTTATTTCAATAAATATTGTATTTTTATCATTATTTATCTAAACAAATAATAGTTCACCAGCTTGTTGATTAATAGATGAAGAGTTGGATCCCCAGCCAAGTAATCCGATATATGAATTTTTCACACTTTTTAACCATTGGGCTATACCAGCAGCATCTGGTTTAACTATTGCTGTTGCCTGAAATGTGATGAAAGTCTCTTTTTTTGAAAAGCCCATTCCCTCTGCTAATGCGGCACAACTTTGAACCCCTGATAAAGTCCAACTTCCACCTGCGTAACTGTCCCCACCATACATCATAGGAGCAATATGAGTAAAACCTTGGTCTTTTCCATATCCACTTGCTGGTTCATAACTAGTTGGATGACCAAGAGGACACGCAATATGCATGATACCTGGGATACCTTTAACAAAGGGATAGGCAGTACTCGGACTTGCTAAAGCACCTTCAAAATCATAAATAATACCTTTTGCTCCAAGTTCCTTAACCTTAGCAGATAATGTATCTACACTTGGTATATTAGCTGATGTAGTTCCGACACCACCTATTGTGACAAATATGGTTGTTGCACCAGGTGTAGGAGCAGAACACGTTCCCTGCTTTCCAGCCTCGCCTGAGAAGTATCCTACACATGAAGTATTAAAACCTTTAGTTCCTGTCCAATTGGTTTGGTAAATACTAGTTTCCCATCCTCCAAGTAGTAAACCAGTTGGAACAGAAGGATTTGTTCCAGGTGTTATTGCTGGAGTCGTACCAGGTGTTATTGCTGGACTTGGTCCTGGAGTATTTCGTTTATTTAAACAGTAGGTTCTACAATCTACAGATGATGGCGTCGTTGCCGGTGTAGGACCTGGTGTAACACTACCACTTGGCGTAACACTACCACTTGGTGTATTACTTCCAGGAGTACCCCCAGAACATGAACACATACTTGGTGGACAAAATGGAGGATTATGATTACAATTGGAATTACACCAACTATCTGTAGCACTAGCAGATATTGCCTTACATTGACTTTCAAAATGTTCTTTTTTTTCCTCCTCTTGTATTGTCTTTATTTCATACCATTTTAAATTATCATATTTACCCCTTAATTTTTTAGCTATATTATCCTGACTATAGTTAATATATAGTAATACTAATATCAATACTATAAATGTAGGAATACAAAATTTATGTTTAAGAAATTTCTCAATTTGATGTAATACCTTATTAGCCATTTATCTTAGACATGCGATTTTTTTTTTAACAATATTAACTATTTTCTAACAAAGTCGCTATAAGGCAGATAGTGGGTAATAAGTAATTATTTGGTTTAAGTAAAATATATTAATATGGTTGCATATTTTGATAATTTTTAGTTTCATACCATTTTAAATTGTCATATTTATCAGATAATTGACTACTAACATTATACTGACTGTAATTAATAAAGACTAATATGATAAGTAAAATAACGAAGATAGGTATACATACCTTCTGAGTTAAAAAGTCTTTTAATTGGTTAATCATTCCTGTCATTTTATTATTAATATATTATATTATTATTTAACTACTAAATTTTTATCTCCATAGAGATCATTTACTCTACTTACCGCAGGCCAAAATTTCCTACTATTTAAGCATTCTACTGGGAAACACGCCTTTTCAATAGTGTAGGGGAAGGTCCAGTTCTTAACACTATGCATATTATGTGGAGAATTTTTCAATACATTATTATCTATTGGATACTTACCTTCTCTAATCTCATCTATTTCAATTCTGATATTTTTCATAGCACTAATAAATCTATCTAGTTCATGTTTAGATTCAGATTCAGTTGGCTCTATCATTAATGAGTTTGGTACTGGCCAAGACATTGTTGGGGGATGAAAGCTATAATCTATTAACCTTTTAGCAATATCAACATCTTTAATTTTGACGTCATTAAATTCATGTAGGGTAATGATAAATTCATGTCCTACCCTACCATTCTCATTAGTAGTATAAATAGTAAAATCGTCTTGTAATTTTTCCTTAAGATAATTAGCATTTAAGATCGCCATTTCCGTCGCATAACGTAAATTACGACTACCCATCATTTTTAAATATTGGTAAGTAATGCTTAGGATAGAAGCACTGCTATATTCAGACATAGTAATAGCACCATAACTGGTATCTTGGGGGTTAGTAATAATATTACAAGGTAAATAATCTCTTAGTTTACTATTCACTAAGATTGGTCCCATTCCTGGACCTCCCCCTCCATGGGGAATACAAAAAGTTTTATGGAGATTAAGATGACAGACATCCGCACCACATTCACCTGGATTAGTAATTCCCACTTGGGCATTCATATTAGCGCCATCCATATATACTAATCCACCATGTTCATGAATTAGTTGACAAATTTCCTTTATATTATTATCAAAAATACCATATGTATTTGGATAGGTAATCATTAGACAGGCTAATTTATCACTATCTCCCGCTACGATATCTTTAAATTCTGTAAATGGGATATTATCATTATATTTCTTGATTTGGAATCCTGCTAATTTAGCACTAGCAAAATTAGTACCATGAGCTGATTCAGGAATTAGGCAGATATTTCGGTCATTACCATTATGATTATTATGATATTCCCTGATAGATAATAATCCCGAATATTCACCCATTGCCCCTGAATTAGACTGATAAGAGATATAGTCCAGTCCAATTAAATTGGTTAACATCTTAGTTAATTCACTTATCATTTCACGATAACCTGCTGAATTTTCTTTAGCTCCATAAGGGTGAATATTTAACATATTCTTGTCAGACAATGTCACTAATTCAGAGGTGGCATTTAATTTCATGGTACAAGACCCCAGTGGAATCATTCCTTCTGTTAAAGTATAATCTTTCGCTTCTAAACTGTGAATATATCTTGTGAGTTCGGTTTCTGTTTTCAGATTATTGAAAATCCCCTGATCCAAAAAAATATCATTACGAAAGATATCTCCTTCTGAAGACAAAATGGTAGGATTACCTACTAGACACTTTGATTGATAATTTATCACATGGTTTAAGATTAAATCTCCTATCCTATTAATATCCCCATGAGTAATAGTCTCATTAATAGCAAGAGTAATTGTTTGATTAATATTTACCCGGGCATTATATCCAACTTGAGCAAATGTATTGATTAACTGCGACGGGTGATCAACGGTAAGGGTAATAGTATCAAAAAAAATTCCCGATAATAAGGGAACACCAGAGTGTAATAGTCTTTCAGCTAATATTTTAGTTTTGGTATTAATTTCACTAGCAATCTTAATTAAATTTTCTCTACCATGGTAGATCGCATACATAGAGGCTACTACAGACAGTAATGATTGTGAAGTACATATATTACTCGTTGCTTTATCTTTTTTTATGTGTTGTTCCCGTGTTTGTAGAGCTATGCGATACGCCGGATTTTTATGGGCATCAATTGTCTTACCGATAATTCTACCCGGAACCTGTCTAATATATTTTTTATGGGTCGCAAAAAAAGCCGGATGGGGACCTCCAAACCAGATTGGAATTCCAAAGTTTTGTGCCGTTCCAAAGGTGAGATCAACTCCAAGTTCACCTGGGGATTTTAATAATAATAGGCTTAATAAATTAGTGTGACACGCGATAAAGGTGTTATTTTCTTGTAATTTTGTAACCAATGACTGATGTGTTTTAATAACACCGTATCTATCAGGATAAGAAAACATAAAGCCAAATAGATCTTCAGTGATTTCTATATTTTCGGGTGTATCAATAACTAGATTAATATCTAGGATTTTAGCTCTGGTTTTTAAAATATCTAAAATAACGGGATGTAGACTACTAGTACAAAAAAAGGTTTTCCGTTTTCCTTTGGAAATATGATAAGCCATATTTAATGCTTCTGTAGCCGCTGAACCTGAATCTAATAAGGATATATTAGCGACCTCCATTCCTGTTAATTCCGTCACTAGAGTTTGGAAATTAAATTGTGCTTCTAATCTACCTTGTGAAATTTCTGATTGATATGGAGTATATGCTGTATACCATTTAGGATTTTCTAATATTTTACGTTGAATAATCGGGGGTAAAATAGTATCGTTAAAATCTAATCCAATTAAATTTTTCTTAGTTTTATTCATTTCCCACATTTTTGTAAGGGATATGATGGCAGAATTTTCAGACATCTCTGGAAATTCTCGTATTTGGTCAGTTTTAATATTACTGGGAATGACATCATTCACAAATTGCCCAAGACTACTAGATTTTACCGTTTGTAACATGGCATCAATTTCATCACGATTATTCCCAATATGCTTATTAGAAAATGCACTTAAAAATCTATATGATTTTAACCTGGGTAAATAGTATCTAGTTTTTAATCGTAATAAATTCATAAGGGTATACTAAATTTGAGATATCTAAATCTATTATACTTAAATATTGATTTAGATTAAGTGTAAATATGATTAATCTGTATTTAGTGTTTAAAGGCTATCTTTAGTAAAAGATATTAATTGATTATTTTACTAGTACTAGATTCTTCGTAAATTATTTGTTGCTGACAATAGGCACACGGCTTTTGATACCATTTTAATAGACATTCTAAGCAATAATAATGACCACAACTTGTAATGGTATCACCTGCCTCATAACAAATCACACAGTCTTCTGTTTTTTCGTCCAGATCTGATTTTACCAGCTGATTATTTTTTACTAATTGGTTCACCTTTTTTAATTTCAAAAGTTCTATCACTTGGGAATAATTTTGATGTTTAATATGGTATTCCACTGGATATGGATAGTCTTTAATTAGACAAATATAGGTATCACCGTCAAGTTCATAGCTATAGTCACTTTCTAACCACTTTAACCAATTAATAAGCTTAGTATATCCATATTTACATGCCGTCTGATATGCGTAATCATGCTGAATTTTTTCAGCCCCCATCCTTACGTCTATTTCTTCACTAGAATATAACCATTTTACCATTTCTAAATTATTATTAGCCACAGAAACAATCCATGTCGCTTCCGCATTGTCCCTAATTGAAATACCTAAGCGATGTAGCCACTTTGCTAGTCGTAAATATCCCTTAGCACAAGCGTTGATAAAACAATAATCACCATCTACGTAATATTTATCACCAACAATGTTGTATACTTTTAAGTTATAAAGCCATATTGCTACCTCAAGATGTCCATTTTCACAAGCTAAATAAAATGGATTATCTGATTTAGTTTCTAGATCTACTCCACCTAAACTATAGAGCCATTTTACTTGATTTAGATATCCATATTTACAACTAAGTTTAAAAAGATATTGATCATCTTTATGTATGTCAATTAATTTGTCAGTATCTAGACTATATAACCATTTAGCTAAGCTAAGATGGTTATGTTGACAAGCTACCACAAATAAATACTCTAGATCTAATTCTATTTTTATTTTATCTTTATCATCCAAACTATATAACCACTTCACCATATCAATTTCGCCATTGATAATAATCGCCTTTAATAATTGTTTATTTATGATTTGTAATTTATCACTTATCTTGTAAAGCCATTTAGCACAATCAAACCATCCTTCTCTACAAGTGTGTACAAATAAACTTTCTTGTTTTTCTTCATCGTCATCGTCATCCTCATCTACGACCTCATCATTATGATAAAAGCGAAACGTCATCTCATCAGGAAAACTATTCTGATGTTCCGGGTCAATGTCATATAACCATTGTGCCATCTCTAAATTATTTCCGAAGATGGCATTACAAATTCTTGTTACGTAAGCTATACTATCTGGATTATCGTGGTATCCAATACTATGTAGAAATTTTGTCATTTCAAATTGACTATCACACACGTTACGGTATATATGGATAACTTCTGGTATATTAGCTTCTAAGGTAAAATGGCTACTTATCCATTTCGCAATTTCTATAGTATTATTACGACAGCAGTTAATAAAGCATTTTTTAACTAAACCATCGTTAATATTATCTAAGTATTTATTTTGGTGGAGCCATTCCAGTAAAACAGGATATCCATTATCACATACAAGTTTAAAAATACTAAGATGTAATTCCTTATTTTCACGATAACTATTTTCGTCTAAACTATATAACCATTTTACCACCTCTAAATTATCATATTCACATGCATATTTTAAAATTTCATCATTTCTAAGGTGAAGATCTATTTTACATACGGTATAAAGCCATTGCGCAATATCAAGATGATTATATTGACAACTATTAATAAAGGCAAATTGTCTAATATTATCATTTTTAAGGGTAATTTTACTAAACAACCACTGTGCTAATGGTTTACATCCTTTTTTACAAAGATGTATAAATAATTCATCGTACCTACCTGGTATATGAGTCAGAAGGCAGGTAATTTCAGAACCAATCCTAACCGGTAACGCTGTATTGGTAAGCCACTGAGCCATTTCTAAGTGTTGATAGTGAACCGCCTTTTTAAACAATTCACAATAAATATCTTGGTGAATTTGACGATTTATCTTTAAAAACGGTTCACACTGACTATAGAGCCATTGTAAGACTTCCAAATGTCCTCGTTCGGAAACTTCCGTAAATGTATTATGAAAAACCACCGTTTGATATAGACTCCAACTTTCCTCAGTATCTAAACTATATAACCATTTTACTAATTTAAGATTCCCACTTACACAAGCCCGGGCTATGAGTTGGTTATCTTCTCCATGAATAATTTTAGTAGTTTCATCAGGAATTAATGAATATAACCATTGCGTAACGGATAAATAACCTTGACTACATGTCTTTAACAATGATTTTTTATGACAATAATTGACATCAGTGTCATCAATATTATAGATCCATTTAGCCACCTCCAAATGTCCAAAACTAATAGCAGTCCTAAATAGAAAATCTTCCTTATCATGTATATCAATATCACTAATAGAATAAATCCATTTAATAATATCTAAATAACCATCCGCACATGCCTGTTCAAAAATAATGCCATTATGGTGAACTTCGGTCTCTTCTGTTTCTGGATCATAATGGATGTCTATTTCTATTTCAAATTCAGAAAATAACCACTTAGCTATTTCAAGACTATTAGTTCTACATGAGACACCAAAATATTCTAATATATTATGATTATCAGGATGAATACTAAAGACCCATTTGATTATATCCAAATTATTAAAAGTACAGGCTTTATTTATAATTAATCCATAGTCACAAACAGTATTTTTAGGTAATAATGAAAATAGATATGCCGCAGTTTCTATATCCCTTCCACAACATTTATTAAAAATAGTACTTAAATTACTTTTATCAAAAGTTGGTAGTGAGATGAGCCATTTTACCATATCTAAGTAGCCATGATAAACCGCAAATGATATAGGGTGATGGTCACCACAATTAATATTGACGCCACCTAAGGAGTAGATCCACTGTGCCATTTCTAAATGACCCTCTTGACAAGATAGACAAAACGGTTCATCCTTTTTTTCATAAGCGTCAATTGCAAAATTGTAGTATAAATATTTTGCGGCTTCTAAATAACCATACCGACAACAATGACAAAAAATACTTTCATATTGATACTCATCCCCATCACTATTAGTATTAAACGCCCAGATTTTAAGAGGATATAGCCAATGCAAAATAGTTAATTGACGATACTGACACGCAGTACTTATTAATTTATTGGTAGTATCTACATCAAACTGATGATATTGTTTTTGTAATTTTTCAAGATCACCATCCTGACATAATTTTATAACTCCATCCATTGTAAATTGACTAATATTTATTGTCTTTAAGTTAGTCTGGGATTTAAATATTAGTCAATTTAGGGAGGCACCTAAATTCCACATAATATTGTCTAGTAGGTTAATATGTTCTAATCCAAAAGCAACCACTAGATTGGTGGTCTTAAGTTTACCTATAACTTTGGGAAATAGGTAAAGATTACATAATAATTCACTAAAACAAATAATTAACTCAGATAATTTAATATTAATTGTAGTTGAATCAATCCGATACCCACTGGTTCTCATTTTATTTATGCTTATTATTAAATCTATATACTGGTTAGTAAAATAATTAGTTAAAATTGATTGTAGTACTGTTTTTTCACGAACTTCAAGATCTTTAATATGTTCTTGAGATATATGACTGGTATAAATAATCACTAAAATTAAGTCTTTAATTATTGGTATTTCATTATCTGAACCAGTAGGGAACACTTTGGTTTGATCCATGTCAGAAACCAAAACACTTATTAATCTTATAATAGGATATGTATTTACCTTAGGATCAGTAAAAAGAGATGCTAGGTAATTTAAAATTACTGTATTAAGATCATGTATTTTACTGATATCATTATCGTCATCCCATGTAATTAAATTAGAAATGTCTTTATTAAAATATCGTATTTGCCTTACTCTGTTTGTCTTATTTCTTATTACTGGTTTTCTACCATCACCTCCCTGAATCCTTGTTAAGCGACAATTAGCATTACGATAATAATATTTAATTAGATATGTTTGGATAAAATCTGATTTGATAGCACCACAATAAAACTCCACTGGTAAATCACTGATAATCCCAGATGATCGTTTGTTTTTATCCGGATTAAATTTATCTCCAATAGCAGCTTTATCTTGATTCCAAGAAGATGTCTCGGTAATATAATTACTGTGGTATTTAGTATCAAAGCTGGAAATAAGTGAACAGGAGGCATCTAATTCTTGATCTAAACTCTCGCATCTAGCCTTCACTATATTATCATTTATTTTTTCCATAAGATTGATCATGTTATCATTCGTGTCTATTTCTAAATCAGCATTGTATGCTGTTTCTACTATTAATTCAGCATCCGATATTTTATTTAATTGATCTTCTAAAAACCACCAGTAACGATCGGGGTCTCGTCCAGCAATCCTTTTATCCCCAGGTGTAGTCAGTGCAGAATCTATACTACTATAGTTGTAGACACCATATGGTTTTTTGGTAGCTATAACAGTATGCCTTGTTGGTACCAAGTACAACTTATGACCCTGATACGTAAATTTACGAAGACAACTAAGTTCCACCTTAATCAGTGGGTTCATATTATTTCGTTTATAAAGCATTCTATTTTGATAACCGATAGTATTACATTTTTTATCACTTGTGTTAATAGGATCGATTAGTTTACATATTTCCTGACCATCACTTTCACTAGCTGTAGCACATGCCTCCCTATCTTTAAGTTCCCATTGGTCCTTCATCCTTATTAATTCACGATCTGTATCATCTCTTGCCTGTTGATCAGTAACTCTATCGCTTGTTCCACCAAGATTACTAATTTTTTGCTTATATTTTAAATATTTTCTTTTATAATCCATTGCTATTAATAGGATAGAAAAATATTAAGTAGCTTAAAGACATTTTATTAAAATTAATGACTGCTAATGTCTATTAGAAATCTTATCCCGGCGCTTAAAAAAATATCACACACTGGTAATCTTCCCCATTATATTAATGGTAAATTTGTGGTTCCCCTTGGCGATAAAATACAGACGATTAGCGACCCAAGTAACAATGATATTATTGGATATCTTAGCCTAAACGACCAAAAATCATGTCAACAGTCTATTATTACCTCTAAAAATGCTTATAACGATTGGTCTAAAGTGTCTATTAATAATAGACTCAATGTACTATTAAGATGGTATAACTGGTTAAATGATGAAAAGGAAAATATAGCTACTATTATAAGTGAAGAAAACGGCAAACCCTATACAGATGCTCTCGCGGAATTAGATAGAGGGTATGAGGTAGTAAAGTATGCCTTTTCCGCACCAACCTTATTAAAGGGTGATTATTCTGTCATTAATAATAACTTAGAAATACATAGTAAACGAGAACCACTTGGAGTTACTACTGCTATTATGCCCTTTAATTTTCCGGCAATGATCCCATTATGGATGATTCCAATCGCCCTAATTACTGGTAATTCCATTATCATTAAATCTTCAGAAAAATGTCCATTTACTCCACTATACCTAGCATATGGAACTAGTCTAGCAGGAGTACCCAATGGACTAGTTAACGTAGTTCATGGTGATAAATCCGTAGCAAATCAATTAATTTCCCATCAAGAGGTAGAAGCCGTCTCATTTGTCGGTTCTACTGAGGTCGGGAAACGTATCTATGATTTAGCTTCTCATCATGGTAAAAGAACCCAAATTAATATGGGGGCTAAAAATCATGCGGTTGTTATGCCTGATTGTAATTATAGTGATGCCGCCAATTCTATTATTTCGGCTTTTGTCATGGGACAACGTTGTATGGCAATCAGTGTCTTAATTGTAGTGGATGGCTCGGAAAAGATTATTGACGAGATAGTAGAAAAATTAAAGACGATAGATCCCGTAAATGATATTGGACCCTTAATTACTCCGGAAGCGAGAAAAAAGGTAGTGAATTGTATTGATATATCGGTTGGACAAGGTGCCCTGCTTAGATATGGTGATCATAAAAAAGTGATTAATGATGGAATTGGTAACTATATGGAACCAATTATCATGGATCATGTAGAGGTAGATATGGAAGTCTATAAGGATGAACTATTTGCTCCGGTGCTCTCAATTATTAGGGTTCCTACTCTAGATGATGCTATTACATTAGTAAATGAAAATGAATATGGTAACGGAACTTCTATTTTTACCACCAATAATTATCATGCTAAACATTATGAGAAATCTACTAACGTTACTCAATGTGGTATAAATGTTCCCATTCCCGTCAGCCCTCCATATTATTCTTGGACCAGTGGGAAAGAATCATATCGGGGGTCTCATTATATTTATGGTCCATCTAGTTTTGATTTCTATACGCAACAAAAAACGGTGATGAGTAAACATATTTTAGATAGTGAATTATCGGTTGAAATGCCGGTTAATAAATAAAAATATCATGGGTAAACTAATTAATACGCACCTAAACATTAAACATTAATGTTATTGGGTTTTCTCTTGTAGATATTTGTGTTTATATTTTAGGTAATTATGATAATTTTTATTATCTAATTTCCCCCCACCTCTCCAATCTTGTGGTGTGGTTCCTTTCAGATAAATATTAGACTGAGGTAGAGGATTTGCCGTTATTAGTTCTTTGATTCCATGGTTTAATATTTCTTGCTGGGTTGCCAAGTCGTTTATGGTCTTCCAAAAATCGTTATCCTTTATCTTATCTAAAATAAAATCCACTCCTGCTCTATTTTCTTTATTGAGATGGGATCTTTCACTATCTGAATCACCCGTCATAGTTAATTCAGATTGTTCAGGAGGGTGAGAATGTCCGGTGACCCATATGATTAATCTATATCTACCAGATTTAACATTGTATTGTATATAATATTTAGCAACATATTGGTGTGTTTTTTGTAGCACAATGGGTATTTCCATGAGACGTAAATCCCATGAACTTACAGTATTAAATTGATAACCTCCCACGGTTTTGATATTTTTAATAGCATCTTTGATTTTTTTAGCATTCTTCATAGTAAAAAAATCAACATTATCGGTAGGTAAAACTTCCACAAAAAAAAGATCTGACATTTATAGTAGCTAAGATATTATTCATTATCATCCGAGAATATTCCAAAAATGAACTAAAGAATCTGCCACTCCTTCTTTAACTATGTGGATGTATTCATCCGATATTTTCCCATCATTTCCTATAAAATGTTTTTCTATGATGAATCTATAATATTCTTCTAATTCATTAGCTAATACTAAAATATCTGTAATTTGTTTTTGTTCAGGGGGATCTTTTTCAACCAGCTCTGGGATAGAATTAAGCATAATCTCCATATCTCCACTTTTTAAGTTATCTAAAACCATATCTTTCATCTGGTCATTCGGCTCATGAGTGCCTTCTTCTTGCCAAACATGTTGACCACACGCCTCAATTAATAATAAAATGTATTTTATATATTTCCTAATTATTGTTAGATTTTTACATTCTTTAAATTGTCCACTAAGTATGGTGACATATTCTTCTATCTTCTCATTAATATTAGAAAAGTTACCAGTATTCCATACAGGATAATTCTCCTCAAGTATATTAGATAATTCAGCTATTTTTTTATCATCCAAGCTTTTTACTTTCTTAGTCATACATTTAATTATCTCTGAAACATCATCTGTGTTATATTCTTGCTTATTAATTATAATTTTCCCTGCATCGTCTATGTTTATAATTCCCGATTGAAAACTCATATTAAATAAGCTCATTATTTCGCTTACTTTTCCCTCGTTACCTGCGCCTCCGCTATGATTAAGATAGTTTTTCAAGACTCTTTTACCAAGAGTACCATGGATACTAACCCGCCTACCTGTTTCTGGATTAACAATACTATTAAATATATTATTTTCAGAATGTGACATTATTTTATAATTATATAGTTAGATTTTTAATATAAGGTGATTCAGAAACTATAGTAGCTAATATTTTCAACTATTAATGGTTAAAGTAGACAGAAATTATGTCTTAGTAATACTAATCTCCTGAGGACCGTGTTTATATTCATAGATGACTAAAATCCATTTTTACTTAATACCAGTGTGTTTAATAATAGCATCCCGAGTAAGTTTCAAATCTTGTTCATATAATAATTTAAACTGGGTGTTGAAATAGACCTGTAAATTTCTGGAGCTTTATTACTGGTTACACCCGTGTTCGTAAAATAATGGTAGCTTATTTCACTTAAAATAACAAGGTATTTTTAATTATATATTTATAGTAAATATATGAGTGAACATAAAATATTATCAGGGTCCAAAAACTTAATCGTCTGTTTTGGAGGAATGTTGTTAAAAATGGATTTGATTTTACCTTTTGAATTTTTAACCTATCTGTCAAAAATATATAAAAATGAATGTGATTTATATTTTTTTGTGGACAAACATCAACGATGGTATCACAAGGGTTTACTTGGAATTTCAAAAAATATAGATGAAACGGTTAGATACCTAAATAATATTATAAAAAAGGGTAATTATCAGAAAGTTATCTTTATGGGGGTTTCTGCAGGTGGTTATGCCGCAATATTATTTGGATCATTATGTAATGTTACCAACGTAGTAAGTTTTAAACCGAGAACTAGACCAAGTCCTAATGGTATTGGTTTAAGATATCAAAATAAATTTCGTGTCATTGATAAAAGGTATGGAGATTTAAAAAATATCATAAATAACACGACATCCTACATATTATATGGAGACACCAGTATTGAAAATATAAATGATAATCATCACATCTTACAATGTGATAACTTATCTAGTTTTAGTAATGTGGAAATTATAAAACTCCCACGTGTTGATTTAAAACAGTTAAGAGATAATGGTACTATTAAGACACAATTAAATAACATATTAACTGATAAGTAATGTGTGATTAGTGATAATAATAATAATAATAATAATAATAATAATAATAATCTATATCAATTATCAAGATAATTGATCAAATTTAAGGTAGTCTAAAGTTTTCCGATGACTGGCTCGTTTATTTACCTTCATATTAATATTATTCTCAACCGCTTCTTTATATCTATTAGCACAAAGACACCATTTATCTCCATGTTTTAGACCAGGAAAAATATTATCAGGTGACGGTGTTGAGAGATCATTTCCCTTGGTTTTCGTAAATTGTAAAAATTGATCAGTTACTTCCGCACAAACTGTGTGAGTTCCATAATCACGACTATCAGTGTTGCAGTAACCATCTCGATAAAATCCGGTTTTAGGATTTAAACTACATAATTCAAGTGCTTCTCCATAGACATTTGGAGCCGCTTCATTGTCAAAAAACTCTACAGGATAACTTTGTTTTAAAATAATACTATCCGTTCTCCAATATTTGTTTAGACACATGTTACTATAATAGTCATAGCTAGGTCGTCCATGTCTAAAATCATATTGTCTTGATAATTTAAAACTATAGAGAAATACGGTATTGGTGTTAATTAGGAAAATATCCTGGGTATATTTATTTACATTATTAGAGGATTTACTGGTAGAGGTACTCATATATTTCCACTCCTGACAATTTAGAAGTGGTTGATAACTGGTTAAGATTAAATCTCTGAAATTTTGATAAGTACCTAATTTACCCTTGTAGTCAGGGCTTAAATATTTATAGGCTAACCTAATACCATTATCTCCGCTATTAGTTTGTAGGGCGTCCATTTGGATACCCACAATATCTTTGGCGTTCATTTTAGCCGGTCCACAATTCATACTATTTAATAGTATGATTATTTTTTCTAACACATAATAAAAATGGCTAATAAATTATGTGTTTCTTGTAATGATGCCGTTGATAATTTAACGGAGAAACTATTTTCCAGTACTAATCACAAGATACCACACTGGTTTAAAACCATTGGAAATTATTCACTATTACCCCCACCCATTAATGGCAATCCAATGTTTAACCTATATCATCGGGATTTAAACAAGGTTAGCGAGATTTATCCAAGAGAATATGATACATCATTAGCTATTTCTACACAAAAACTATTGCCAGGTGTCACTAATACCTGGTTATTTTATTGGGCAGCCAAGGGTCGTAATTATTTAAAAACTAAATATCCACCTGCCGATGTTGCCTATGGTAGTTTTAAAAATTGTGGACTAGCCTATTTAGACGGAGAAGGCAAGACTACTTTTAAGTTTAAAAACCCGAAACCCTACGAGGTTGATGGTACTGCTTATCCCCCACATTTACACTTTGTAGCTCTTGGTCAGGATAAATTATGGAATTCTAAATTACACACTTATCTTATTACACCTGATGTAGACTTAAAAATGTTTAAAATACTAGTTAAAAGTCAATTATATTTGGTCTTAAATTCTATGCCAGAGGGTTCTGGGGACGATGATATCCCAGGTACAGATAGATTACCTTATAATACACCTAAGGGTCAGATTAATAATAAAATATTAGACTTAGTCAGTGATGATTTCATGAAATACCATAAATATTTAACTGATCTACCCATTATTATTTATTGTCAAAATAGTGACTGTGCCGCGTCAGATTTATTAATTGATAAATTACGTCAATTAAGTTATATTAACATTATAACTTTTAAGGGTGGTCTTGATGAATATTATCGATAGATATAGTTAACTCACTTGTTATAATTATTTTTAACTAATCCTAAATAAATTATATTTATTAAAGATACATTAATGATTAAAAAATATGATTTACTAATTATTGGCGGAGGTTTATCTGGATTATCAACTGCCTACGAATTAGCTAATAGTAAAATTACTATAGGACTTATAGAGGAAAGTACTAGATTAGGGGGACGTATTAGAACCGCTACTCATGAATTACCCTCTGGAAATAATATTTCATTTGAGGCAGGTGCGGGAAGATTTAGTGAAACACATCGTCGGGTCCTAAAATTAATTAAGAAATTTGGGCTTGCCGATTTAATTGGAGAAAATGGAAATCGGGTTAAATTTCTACATAGTAAAATTGGTGATGACGATAGTTATCAATACCTAAAAGGTCCATGTGATAGAAATAGACAACCGTGTGTTTATCCATTAATAGAAACGGCCATCAAAAGATTTTTAAACGGGGAGGGTAGTGAGGAAATGATGTATCATTTTAGTCTAGACCAAATTTGTCAGAAATATTTACCCGAACGTGAATACCAATGGATAAAATTTGCCTACCCATATGATGCTAAATTTCAGATAGGTAATGCTAAAACCGTAGAATATACGGCTAAAATTCATTATACCTCTAAATTTTTCCATCTTAAAGGTGGTTTATCCCAACTAATTAGTTTAATTAGTGAACGGATTACTCCAGAGGTAGACGTTATGTTAACTACCAAATGCTTATCAGTTGATAAGATTACTACTGGTGATCATGAAATTTACTATCGTCTAGAAGTAGTAAAATATAACCAACCTATCACGATTTATACAAAAAATTTAGTGGCGGCAGTACCACCTAAAGCCCTAAATAATATACGTTGGAATTGTTTATCTTTAGAAAACTTACATTGGATCGATAGCTATTCACTATATCGTATTTATGCGGTTTATCCAAAAAATTGCAAAGGGAAAATGTGGTTTCAGGATCTACCTCGTGTCATCACTGATAATCCTATTAGATATATCATTCCAATTAACCCTAAGAAAGGAATCATTATGATTAGTTACCAGGGAGGTGAGTTAGCCAATCTAACCTATCAAGAAATGTTAGATAGTAATGACCCAGGTTACCTAAAAAGTTTAATCAGTCATAACTTAGCAAAATTATTTCCAGGTCGTGACATACCATCACCCTCTTATTTACAGGGATTTTATTGGGATATTGGTGTCCATGTCTATCGTCCAGGAATAGATCCCAGTCAACAATTTCACCAATGGACACGTCCAAGTCCGGATCCCTTATGGATAACAGGTGAGGCTTATAGTGAATATCAAGGGTGGATGGAAGGTTCTCTACAGAGTAGTCATGCGGCAGTAAAACAAATTAAGGCTAGATTATTTTTATTAAAAGAAAGAAATAGGATGGGTTTAGATACTAGGGACAGGGATAAAGATGGACCAGGTGACAGAGACTCTCATGATATTACCGGGATTATCCCAAGTAAAATTCCAAGTAATCTACCTAGTTATAGTTTAAAACAAGTAAAAAAACATAATAAGCGTCATGATGCCTGGATTGCCCTATTTGGATATGTCTATGATGTTACGGACTGGATCTCCATTCATCCAGGTGGTGATGCCATCTTAAATGGTATTGGAAAAGAATACAGTCAAGAGTGGAGCCAAATTAGTGCTCATCAAAATAAAGATGACCAGATGAGTAAGATACTAGCAAAATACTTAATTGGCAAATTATCAGATTAACCCATTAGTTAAAAACAAAAACCAAAAACTAAAAATTGACTAAAGCTAAAGCTAAGGTTAAAAATATCAACTATCTTTGCCAGTTATCTTTTAACCTAAATGAAATATGGCTATCAATATCTACTAGATAAATGGCTAAGTAAATATTGGGACTATATCAGTAGTCAACCAAACCTTGATACCTTTCACTATGCCTTGTCACAAAATCAAAATATTACTTGGAGAATAATACAAAATCATCCTAATATAAACTGGGACTATGGTTCCGCTTCACTTAATGAAAATATCAGTTGGGAGATGATTAAGGATAATCTTGATAAACCATGGGACTGGTATTGGATTTCCAAGAGAAATATTATTACACCAGAAATAATTCAAGCTAATCCTGAAATACCTTGGTCCTGGGAAAGTTTCTCAAATAATGAAAATTTAACTTGGGAATTTATCAAAGCTAATCTAGAAAAAAAATGGGATTGGGATAAAATTTCCCAACACCCTAATATTAGCTTGGAAATAATTAAGGATAATCCTAATCATTATTGGGATTGGTCCAAGATCAGTAAAAATCCAAACCTAAGATGGAAAGATATCACAGAAAATCTTTCCCTGTTAGGTTATTATACTGATAATTGGAAGGATATCTCCCGTCATCCCAATATTACCATGGAAATTATTACTAATAATCCAGAGTATCCTTGGAATTGGGAATATGTTTCCCTAAATCCTAATCTTACTTGGGATATGGTCAAGAAATATCGGGATAAACCTTGGTGTTGGACTTATCTGTCAGGACATCAGAATATTACCTGGGAAATAATTTACCACAATCTAGATGAACCCTGGGATTGGAGAGATATTTCTAGTAATAAAAATATTAATTTTCAGATGGTAATAAATCATCTAGAATTACCATGGAACTGGTCTTACCTATCTAGAAATATAAATATCACTTCGGAAATTATCATGCTACATCCAGAGTATCCTTGGGATCTCACCATGTTTTCTAAAAACACAAATCTTAACTTGGAAATATTATCACGCTATCCGGTAGAAAGATGGAATTGGTGGTTTGTAGGCGGTAATAATATGAACCGAGCCAGGGATTGTTGGATTCAGGAATGTAGAGTTAAAATTATTAAAACACTGCAGATCCAACGATATTGGAGAAGATGTAGTAGTCATCCAGAATACAAGTTGACACAACGTTTGATTACCAGACAACTAGAAAACTAGAAAACTAAAAATTTGAGTTACTTGTTTTATTATTTTTTATATATAATTAACAATGGAGACAAACCTAGATCTAGATCAGGAATACCAACAGATGAGTCAAGAATTGTTTCAAGTTACAGTCGGTCAGACTGGTACTAGTGGTATCTCTACTAATTTTCAACAAATGAAGTTGTTTAATTGGGATCTATTAACATTTGATAGGATTAAGAAATACCCCTTAATATATCAGAAGTTATTAGATCAGACGCGTCAAACTCAACTGTTTTTACCAGAGAATTACTTATTTATTAAACAACAGTTAGTAAAAAAATGGATAGCTGCTTACCATGAAAAACTACAAGCGATATATAGAGAGGAGCGGTTTAATATCTCTTGGTATAGTCATTCTGATCCAACTGAATGTCGTTGGTCCTATGATACCATAGCGGAAATAGACAAGACTACTAAGCTATTAGAATCTTATCAGATTTAGATTAATTTTATAACTAGGTATTTTTTTTATATAAAGAGTAACATCCATATGGAGATATGTTTCGTATTTCTCACCTAGTTAATAGTAGTCTCGTGGCTTTACGACCAAATTCATTATTAGTGAAGGGTCACTCTAGATATTTGTCAACCTACTATACCAAATCCCATGAATGGATTACCACCTCAGAGGATAAGACACAGGGTACCATTGGTATTACTAACTACGCCCAGGAGGCAATGGGTGATATTGTATTTTGTGAGTTGGAGCCAGAGGGTGAGTTAATTGCCGAGGGAGAAAGTCTTGGCATTCTAGAAAGTGTCAAGGCAAGTAGTGATATAAATATGCCTATTTCTGGAATGATTATTAAGACTAATCCCGAATTGGTAGATCAGAGTTATCTGATCAATGAATCTCCGATGGATCAGGGATGGTTGGTGAAAGTGAATATTACTAATGCCTTGGAATTAGAAGGTTTATTAACCGAGGAAGAATATCAAAAGTTGTGTCAGGAATGAGACGCTTAAAAAAATGGGTTTACAGTAATCTTACAGTAATCTTACAGTAATCTTATAGTAATCTTAATAGATAGGTTTAACTTATTTTTCTACTTGTCCAGCCACAATTTCTGGCACCCAATAGGTGGATCTTTTATCAGGAGTCACCTCTCTCTTGACACAATAATCTCCAAACTGACTTTGACCATAAACTTGAAATTGAAAAGAATATTTCCCCTTATTACTATCTGGATCTTGAAAGGTTTGAAAACTGGCTCCCTTGGCAGCATAACTACGATGGGCAATACCGGTGACACTTTGGTAGAGTTGATAAAGTTGGTCATCCGAAATATTTTCTATGGTAGCAAATGGATCTACTTTCGCCATATGAAGCGCTTCCGACTTAAGATAGTTTCCAATACCAGAAAAGTAACTCTGGTCCATCAGAAATTTACAAATATTCCATGCTTTTCGTCGCTGAAATATTTGTAAACATGCTTCCCTGTTAAGGGGTATTTCAGTCAGGATATCGCATCCTAACGTTTGTAGTTTTTTGTTTAATTCCGAAGGTTCAGATAGTAGCTTTAGGGTACCAAAATTTCTAATGTCTCTAAAGTATAATACATGATTATCAGCAAACTTAAATTTTACATGACAGTGCTTATCTAAGGTAGTTGTCCATTGACCACTCATCCCGAGAGTATTCCAGAGATTAAATTTGTTGGTAAATATCCAATAGATAAATTTACCGTGGCAGCCCACACTATCTACTAGAACGGTATTGTTAGTTAAACTTTCATTAAATTCCTGAAAACCAGCAAAAGGACCATGGCGATGATAGCGTCCTCCCAAAATGGACACTTCTAGTAGTTGTTTTCCAACTACCATATCTACCAAACAATCCGTTATGTGACGACATTCAGGACCTTCCGGCATGTTTAATGTATAATTAGATACTATATACCATGTAACGGTAGTTTCATTTTTTTATCAAAACCGATCACTATATGGGGGTATAGTATTAATTAAAAATTTGAAGTGATATTTTTAGCTAATAGTAAAAATAGCAAAAATAGTAAAAATAGTTAGACAATGGAGATAAATCAAGAGATAGATGTCGAGACTCAGCAACGCATTGGTTTACTAGAACGTTTGACACGGGTAGCAACGGGACTAATAGAAAAACATGAACTACATGCTTATCAAGAAATAAAAAAGGGGGCATTATTAGTGAGAATGTCAGATTTGGAAGCACATTATCGGCTAACTAATAAGGACAAGCAACCCTTGATCCAACGTCTAGAAAATCTAGTTAATATCGGTGCTTCTACAACAGACTAGTCAGATATTCCACAAATTTAAATAATGAGATAAATAGTATCATGGCTAAAATTATCATGTCTGCGTTAGTATAGCCTGGTGGAGGTTGAAAATGTCTTACTGAGTTTTTATTATTAAAATCAGATTGGGAGGATTGATGTTTTAAATGAGAAGTCATCTGTAAACTATGTGTTTTAAGGTCGCTATAAATTGGCTTCAAATTTTTATTTTTATTTTATATTAAGGGTATTTTTAACATTTTAGTAAAAATGATAAACTGTGTCTTATTTGGTTATGGAAGGGCTGGTAAAATTCACTATAAAAATTTAATAAATAGTCATTATTTTAAATTAAAATATCTAGTTGATGTCAGGGATTTATCTGGTGAAATAAACAATTCCGACATTATCAGTGTTAATATTAATAATCATAAGGAGGTGGAGTCCATGAAAAATGATGCTAGTCTAGAAGCGGTTTTTATTACCACACCAACATCTACACACTTTACCTTAGTAAGTGAATATCTTACACTTGGGAAACATGTCTTTGTGGAAAAACCAATTTCAAATAATTATGAGGAAATTATCAACTGTTTTCAATTAGCCGAAAGTAGGGACTTGACACTACTAGTTGGGTATAATAGGAGATTTGACCCAAAATTATTGGAAATAAAAAAAAGGCTTGATGCTAAAGAAATAGGAGATCTTAAATATGCTATTACTATCAGTCGGGACTACCCTTATCCAAGCCAAGAGTATCTAAAAATTTCTTCCGGTTTATATCACGATTGTGCTACTCATGATATTGATTATCTAAATTGGATGATTGGTGATAAACCAGTCTCTGTGTCGGTTGTTTCAGATAATAATTTAGAGGAATTTAATCACGATTATGTCAACATTAACTTAAAATATATGAATGGGATAATTGCTAGTCTTAATTTATCCAGGATCGCATCCAGTTATGATCAGAGATGTGAATTTTATGGAACAAATGGAGAAATACTAAATAATGAGTTTGCGGAAAAGCAGAAATTATCCTTCCCGGAACGATATCAAGAAGCCTATCAGGCAGAAATTAATTATTTTGCTAAATGTATAAGGGAACATATCATTCCAGATATTACTCAAGAAGATTGTTTAGCAAACTATAGTATTGCTCAGGCATGTGAAGAAGCCTGTCTTAAAAATAAAAAAATTACTGTTAAATATAATCAAGAATATCGTAACTATAAAATAGTTAGTCAGGCGGTCAAAGAAAACTATCAATTAGCAAGACGTCATCAAACTTATAGTTTTGTTAAAGACACCCAACTAAAGTATGCTACATTAGATGCTCAGAAGCCAATTTGGGAAATATTAACACAATTAAATAATTTTATAGATGTCAGCGATCCAGACTGCTCCCATCCTAATCTATATCACGCCATTCAAACTGCGGAAATGATTAGAAGGGACGGTCATCCTGATTGGTTTCAACTAATTGGACTAATTCATGATATTGGAAAAATTATGTACCTAAAAGGTGACGATGCTAGTGGCACTGGGAAAAACAAGCAATGGGCTATTGTAGGTGATACCTTTGTAGTTGGTTGTAAATTACCAGAAAATATCGTCTTCCCTGAATTTAATCGTTTAAATCCAGATATGTCTAATCCTGAAATGAATACTACCATGGGAATATATCAAGAGGGGTGTGGCTTAGATAATCTAGTTTGTAGTTGGGGACATGACGAATATTTATATCGTCTCTTGACTAGTGATAAAAATCCTAATAGTCTACCAGAAGAAGCTCTTTATATTGTTAGGTTTCATTCTCTTTATTCCTACCATCTACATGGGGAATATCGTCAGTTTCAATCTGAAAAAGATAAGCGTCTGTTTCATTGGCTAAAAACCTTTAACAAATATGATCTCTACTCAAAAACTGACGAACTAGTTGATATAGATGCAATTAGGACTTATTATCAAACTTTAATTAAGAAATATTTTACCAATGATGTATTTTACTACTAAGTAGAAATAGATTTATAGTTATATCTATTTATGATTATTAATCTATATGTTTCCTAATCATATTTGGAGATATCATATTTTTATCTATTTAGATAAATACGCCTTGTGTAATATCTTAGCTACTAGTAATAATTTTTATCGGTTTCCAAAACAGAAAATACTATGGGAACATCTGTCTAAACAACACTGGAGTAACTGCCTATTGCCTAAAATGTATCCCAGGGTGGTTCAATATTTTCACCAATTAACTGATTTAAGTTTTTATGAGAAACGGATACACTGTGATCACACTAATCCAATCTTTAGTTTTAAAGATTTATATCGTACTAGTAAATCGATACCTATCGTGGATGTTTTTTATCACCCGAGTGAAAACACTATTATATTTTTTACCAAATATAGACTTTATCTTTTAAAACTTGATGTAAAAGACTACTGTTATCGTTGCTCTAATTTTTCATTTTTTATTCCCAATATAGTAGATTACACCTACCACCCTAGTAATAAGCTGCCTTACTTATTAATAGCTAGTGATACTCAATTACAACTACTTGATATTAACACAGAACAGATCTCAGTTATCAGTCAGATAACTCAGATTCAATATCTAGTAAATTATTCTGAGACGGAACTCTATTGTCTCAGAGATAATAATATTATACTAGTAAATTATATTACTAGAAATCAACAAGAGATTTGGAAACCTGTTAAAAATAAACAAGTAAAGTATGGATGTAAACCTCTCTCCGTTCCTGAAGGCTTATTAATACCCTTAAATAATGCAAATAAACTAATATGTCTAGAACATAAGACTTATCGGGTAAGTGAGGTGACCAAAAAAACTTACGATTGCCTGATACGGTTTAGTGATATTTATAAAGAACATTACTTTATTTGCCTCTACAAGAAATCTATTGAAATTAGAGACACACGAGATATTAATCAAGTCATCTATCGTCTAGAAGAAGAAGATATTCCAATCCCATTTCCAATATCTAAGCTATACCAATATAACTTAGCCATCGTAGGAAATTATTTATTTATCAGAATTTATCATGAAGAAGATAAAACATATCAGGGAATGACGCTTAATCTATCTAGTTACCTGACCACTAAACATTTAGACGGTAATACTATCTATTATGATAATGACGATAACCGATACCAGAACAGGTTCCAGAACCATGACAAGATATTTTATCTGCTCCCTTTCCGCTCACAAGATAAAACACCTAATATGTTAGTAGTTTCTCATCATTATTGTTATGATCATGATCTTAGTGGATACCGTATGAAATCAATATACTATCAGTTTAGAGTTATTTATCTAAGAAATGATTTAAAGTCATGATAAATGATGGAATTTATCAGACCGGACACCTAGATATGAAAACTATAAAGTTAGTCTATGATAAATATGAAAATGATACCGGATTTGTCTATCAGGAATCTGATACTGAGACGGAGATGGATACAGACACAAAGGTTAATTACCAACCATTGGAAACCATCGGTGAAGTGAAGATTCAACTGGACCGACCATTAACTATTTATACCTGGGGCTTAAAAAGCCATGCCGGTAAAGCATGTGAGATAAGGTTTGATGCCAGTTTATTTTCAACTAAGACCAACTTTCCAGTCAAAGGTCTCACGGGTCTCCATCCCGACATTCAAACTAGTATTACCAGACATCCAAGATTCAGTGGCATTATGGAGACTATTGTCTCTGAAATAGAGAGCAGCCATCCAGAAAAAATTGCCTTTGTTTGTAATTATGGCAAACATCGGTCGGTGGGATGGGCAGAATTATTAAAGAAATATTATTATCCAGAAGCTAAGATAACACATCTAGGTCTAGGAGAAAGAAAAAATTGAAACTATATTGTAATTTAAGAATACCCATACATAATTATCCTATGGTCAACTATCTGGTCAATAATCTATTGGGCAAATTGTACAGCCGGACTCCGGTCTGGAATGCCATACGTCAATCTACCGAATTTAAAGAAATAATGGAAATGGCACGCAACCCTAACTACTTTCAAAATCGTAGCTGTAGTGATCTAAGCAGTAATATTTCTGGGTCTAAGAAAAAGAAAACCACCGTAACTCTAAGAGATGACTATCCCTATTTGACAGCGGGTGGTTGGCATCAACACACTAGTCTAACTAACAAGCCTAAGATACAGGAAAAACCAAAAGAGAGGCAGAAACGACAGTTAAGTGACGAAGAAATAGAACTCCATATACTTAATATGACTAATTATCTGGATGTCCATTATCAAAATTGGAAAAAGAAATAGTAAACTCCATTATCGTCCGGTCTTAATTTTAGTAGGAACACCGTTTACGCCTTCTACTTTTTTTCTGTGTTCCGGTGGTACCACATCTTCTCCAGAAAGAACTCTTTTTCTTGCTTCCCATAACTGACGATATACCTTCTCACTATGATCATAATACTCCGCTAAAAAATTAACAATAAATTCAAGATAGTCAGTGGCATTTTGAAAATCACTTTTCCATTTTCTAGTGACTGCGTCATCTACGGGACATTGAAATTGTTCTATCCAATTAATCAAGCCATAGATGATATTTGGCATGGTTTCAACGGTAATCTCTTCATGGTAAATGTCGTTTTTAATTTTCTCATGAAGAGTAGTTTTAGAGGGTACAAATTTACATAGGGCTTCTATTAATTCATCTATTACTTTAGCTATATGTTCGGTATTAGGGGGATCACTATTTAGATCTTCCCTAATGACCTGAAAGAGTTGGTGTCTAGATTCACTAGGGGGCTTCTCGGATTGGTCTTGACTCATCTCTGAAATATGTTACTATAAATATTAACAGGCTTTTTAAATATAAAATATACGCACTATTAGCAATTTAATTAATCCAGAAATAGAATATTATATTTGGATTAAATAATAAGTGTCTATGGAAATTAATACTAAGCGTAATTATTATCATAAATATCAAAAATATCTTAACAAATACCTAGAGGCAATTTTTAATGGTGCACGTGGTGGTGGAGGAGGTGGTGGTGGTCCCTATACTAGTTCATGTAGTCTTAATAGCAAGGGTAATAAACTAAATCAGATCGGATTAGATAAGTATCTACACTATAAAAAGGTTAGTTGTCAAGATCTGGAATGGGTTATTAATAGTTGTAATAAAACTAATGACCCAGATGAACTTAAACGTCTTAGTAGTCAATATTTGCAGTGTGCGGAAGACCGGGAAAGTTTTTCTGAGGACTGTGTTGTTAGTATTGATGATAACCATCAACATGCTATTGATCGGATGCGAGAATATCATCAGGGATGTGAGGAACGATTAAAAAACTTTAACTGAAATCGCGATCTGGAAAACATCGTTTCACTACCAGAGTCCAAGAATAAAGCATCATAGTAATCCATTGTGAACTAATCTTGACCCACATACTTGTCTTTCCACCAGTAATATTAACATTATCATCAGTGTCTGTTTGAGTACCCCAATCGGTTAGTAGCATAGCCATGTAGATAGAAGCCACCATTAAAATTAGGTGGAACAGATAAATTTTCTCATTATCATTATCCTTATCCTTATTCTGATTTAATTTTGGGGGCGGGTCCCTTCTATCTATGACAGATTCAGAGTCAGAATGGGTAACTTCTCCCAAAATCTGATCCTTTTCTGTATTTTCCTGAGGTAAATTATTCTCCAAGTCGTTATCATGTTTACCAGTTGATGGATTATCTACTACTTGTCCATCTTGTCCATCTTCACCATCTAAGATATATTGGTTATCTAATTCATGAGCATCTTGGTGTTTAGTAAGACTCCGGAACTGATTAAATGAAGTCCATGACAGTGAGATTCCAGCAATAATACCACCTATAATAATACTAGATGTATTATCTAAAGTATGTGTCATGACATTACAACGCTTTTCCTTTGGAGTGTCGGGATCGTCTACGTAGGAAGTAATAGAAGAAAGACATAACCAGGTACAGTAAAGAGCGACAATAGAAGAGGAGAGTAGGGAACCCTCGTTATCCCCAAATAATTGAAGATAACTAAAGGCAATGATACCAACTAGTGTTATTGAGATAAAGGCGTTTAAGGGTCGGCAGTGTCCAAAATAGAGGTACATCATCACGATACCCACGATAGACACAAGATAAAATATAGTACTAAACGAAAGTAGACCTATTAAGTAGCACTTACCACTTCGGTTTTGTAGTTCTAGGGCATCGGATTTTCCTACCCAGTTATCATTCCAGCTATAGGAAAAATCAATCAGGATGACGATTTGGGCAATTAAAAACAAAAAACTGACCGTTCTACTTACCCAATCATAACCAGTCGTAAACACAGTATTTGGGATAAAGATTGAGGACCCCATCAACACAATCCAGAGAAAGATTTTTAGCGTCCAATGATTACTATGGAAATTACGATAACAAATGGTACAAATCGCATTAAATAGATAGAAGATGGCACCCATAAAACTAATTCGGTAGACGGCGGCGGCACCCTTACAATGGTCTATCTCGGTGACGTAGATGGCTTTTTTATCATCCTGACCACAGCCAATATCCCAGATACCCTTGATATTTAGGTGAGGTGAGATACTATATTGTAATACCACGGCAAAGACTACCGAAAGTGCCATTAAAAATAAGTAGACCAGTTTTGACCGCTGTTTTGCGGTATTACCAGTGCCACTAATACCAAAACATTTACAGATACAATTGGTGACGTTTTGGCAAGTAAAACAAGCCATCATGGCTCCACAACTAGACATTGATATAATAGAACCCATCATTAAGATTATTTTGTTATCTTTATGATGTTAATTTATTAACATAAAAACAAAAATAGGATATAAGAAGGGTACAGTGCGACTGTTGGATTAGTGTCAATGATGATCCTGGAAAAAGTCCAAAGCTTTATAGTAGGACCAGAAACCTAATGAATTGACAATAAAGCCACGTAGACAACAAACCCCGATCCCCTTCCATAAACCACCGGATCGGATAGCTTCACGATAGGTTTGATGCTGACCACTTTGAATTTTTGTTTTTAGGGTATCAAATGGATAAGTTGGTAACCAACAAATAATACCTGCCAATCCACCAGATAATAAGATATTATCTGTCTTTTTATTTAGATAGTCAAAGCTACCAAAATAAATACTACATGATAAGGTTTCTCTGAAAAAGGTAGCACCAAAGCCAGTCTTTAATTGTCTTAATTTAGGAAGGGGTAATTTATTTTGTCGTCTAATTTTATAGAGTTCCATGGGACAACAGACAAAGGTCATGGCAATACCCGTTAAATAACCAGTAACCCATTGATTAGTGAGATGTTTACTTAGGTTATGGTTAACTCCAAAAATGACACTATTTTGTAAACAACTGGCATAGAGGGGATATTTAATACCCCGAAGTAGATGGGTAGGTTGATGACTAATCTTGGTTCCACTCTGGAGCCAGACTTTATAGGTATCTAAAGGATGACCTACTACGATTTGCGCCAAACCACTAATATTACCAGCTAGAAAACCTTCCATGGGTAAAATGTGAAACTTATTTTACTAATAGATAAATTAAGTAATATCCCCTTTAAATAAATCGTGGAAAAGTCAGTAGTGATATCTAGGTTTCCCACTGTCAGTCCACTTTCTATCGGTTTATTGGGTGTAATTAATTTATAGTTATCTTTATCTTTTTTATAAACTAAAAAAAAGATAAATTTAATCAGAATAATTTATGGAACCTGAAGCAACGCTGACATTTTTGATAAGCCTACCAAGACAATATTTAGAAAAATAGGGTAGTCCCAAATTTACCATAGTATCACTAGTACCAGTAATTGTTAATTGAGTAGTAAATAATTTGTTAAGATATTTCTCTACGGATATTGAACTTGTGATACCAAACCTGGTATCTGCATTATCTATCAGCCATTTAGTTGCC
>WLWF01000301.1_pt1 | contig 48334 bp, 32 predicted proteins | sample 6718331 | NCBI WGS metagenome assembly WLWF01 (sample SAMN12718692, study PRJNA515312) | sponge metagenome | isolation source: marine sponge | host: Mycale hentscheli | place: New Zealand: South Island, Marlborough, Capsize Point | collected 2003-05-01 | reverse complement strand
TACCACTCTGATCAGCTACTGGAGTGAAACGCAAGCTGCCAATAGAACTCTGACCATCGAAGTAAACCGTTGGATCTGGAATCAGACCTGTGTTGTCGCTCACTGCTGTGATCGATAGCGGCTGATTCTCTCCACCTCCTGCGGTCATACCAGTCAGTGACACAGTCTGTTCTGGAGCATCTTCGAGAATTTCTACTTCGCTCAATGCATTAAGCGTTGGTACGTCGTTGACCGGATCGACTTTCACAATCACTGTGCGAAGAATAGAGCCGTTGTCTTCTGGTGTGCCGAGATCATTATCAAGACCACCGTCTTCGACCGTGACTGTAATCGTGGCGGTACCACTCTGATCAGCAACAGGTGTAATAGTAAGACTGCCTACTGTATTCGGTGACGTATAGGCCACTACCGGATCCGGGATCAGTTCAATACTGCCACTTGATGCCGTGATTTTTAGCTCTTGAGTATCACTACCACCTGCAGTGATGCCTGCCAGATTAATCGTTTGCTCTCGAGCGTCTTCGTTAATATTTATTTCACCAATCACATTCAGTGTTGGATTCTCATTGAAAATAACCTCGGTCACGGTAATTATAAAAGCCTTCTCTATCGACAGCCCGCCCTGATCAGTGGAACGCATGCGAATAGACTGAATATCTGATGAATCAAAGGTTGCGTTTGTCTGCAATGCGTTTCCTGAAACTCTAAAACTACCGTTGTTTGTAGAACCAGCACCAGAAACCAGAGAGTAGGTAAACGTATCTCCTGTGTCTGGATCACTTGTCTCAAACATGCCGACAGTAGTCCCGATTGATGCTGTCTCGGGAACAGTGGAATCAACAAGCGTTATATTTGTCGGCGACTGATTTTCAATTTCAATCATGACAATCTGAACACCTGCTCCATTGACTACAACATCTGCCAGCGTTGTCGATTGACCGTTGAGTCGCGCGGTAATGTCATAACTGCCGTCAAATAATCCTTCGGGAGCAATCCATTCACCATTTCCATTTACTGTTTGACCGACAAGATTTGGCTTCCATTCTCCATGCACTAAATTAAACCAGGGAGCAGCCTCTGTCTTGGTGTTCCAGTCCGCGTCAAACAGCGGTGCATTCCCTCTCCAGTGGCCGGTGTCCCAGAATCCCCACATGATGAATCCATCAACTGATTCATGCTCAAAGGCCGCCTCAAGCATGTCCTGAAAAATTTGTTGCTGCTGTGCTGTCGTTAATTGGCCGGCGTCGTCACGAGAATCAAACTCAGTAATTTCAATCGTCAGCCCAGTCTCCGCAAGAATATCAAGCCGCCGGACAATGTCTGCTTTCGTAATGGTATTTAGCGCAATATGTGCCTGCAGACCAATGCGATCAATCGGGGCACCTGCGGCAAGCAGGCTATTAATTAAATCACGATATTGAATCGTCGCTGCATCATTTGCTGAATTCAGGATGTTGTAATCATTGATTAATAACCTCGCATCGGGCCGAATCGCACGTGCGCGGATAAAATAATCTGCCCATGCCTCAATATTCGACGTGTAGATACCAGCCGTTTCAAACGTGTCGGAATAATGCGTGACGTGCAGTGGTTCGTTTAAAACATTCCAGTCCGTGATAGTTACGCCAGGCCCAGAATCACTATAAAAATTCATGATGCCTGTTGAACTCAAACGATCTGCAATTAAATCATCGTGGAAATCTTGCGGGGTGAATGTCGCACCATCTCGATATTCTGTCGGTGTGGGCCAATCTGGTTTTTCCCACACAACATGAACAGCTCCTGCCGTAAGGCCGTTTGCAAAAGCAAGTGCATACGCTCCATTTGGATTTGCTGGCCCGTTGCCGTTAAATGCTTGCCACTGCAGATCATTGCCTGGCACGATGTGATTGAAATTATTGATAACAGCAGATCGATAGTTCAGCACATCCTGCCACGTTGGCGTGTATCGCTCCTGATTTAATGACGTCAAGTTTGGTAGGAGACCTTGTTTCTTCTGATCTGTATACCCATCGAACTCCGTCTGTGTTACTGCAAGAAGTGGGCCCCTAATTTGTGTTCCGAAACGGAAGTCATGCTGTGTCATACCAACATCAACTATCGCATCTGGAAGTGGATTACCGAGTTGATCAACCACCCGAATCGTGACATCAGACTTCCTGTGGGCAAGGCTGTCGCTTGGGCTCAACTGCCCAATCACAAAGACTTTCTGGCCAGTTCCATCGTTGGGGTTTGTAACAAGTAGTGTTTGAGAACTTTCAGAAGCCGATGCGGACAATGTAACTAAAAGATCAAGCGTCGATGCACTTGTACGGCTAAAAGAATTGAGTGCCGTACCGGGTCCGGTGAGTGTTACTGTTGCCGCTGGATCAAAATTTGATCCCTGCACCGAAATGCTGATTGTTTCTCCAACGACCATTGAAGCGGTTTCAGAAATCACAACCTGATCAACTACTGGGACTACTGATGATGCCGTTGTATCGACCGTGATGACATAATTCCCATCCTGACTCACCGTGACGTTCGCAACCGACGAAACGCCATTGGCTTCCGCAGTAATCTGGTAGTCACCGTTATACAGACCAATTGGTGCTATCCATTCACCAGTACCACTTACTGCTTCATCAACAAGATCTGGTTTCCACTGACCATGAACTAGGTCAAACCACGGAGCAGCCTCCGGTTTGATATTCCAGTCGGAATCAAAAAGTGGAGCATTGCCTCGCCAATGCACCTTATCCCAGACGCCCCACATGATAAATCCATCAACTGATGGGTGCTCAAATGTAACTTCTAGCATGTCACGAAACATCCGCTCCTGCTCAGTGCCATTGAGCTGGGGGGTCTCGGCGTCATCCCGCATATCGAATTCACTGATCTCTATTGGAAGGCCCGTCTCGGCAAGGAGATCCAATCGCCGGAGGATATCCTCTTTTGTAATATCGTTCCGAGAAATATGCGCTTGCACACCTATGCGGTCAATTGGTGCACCAGCATCTAAAAGACTTTGAATAAGATCACGATATTGAATTGCAAAATCATCATTCTGAGAATTAATAACAGCGTATTCATTTATAGAAAGTGTGACATCAGGACGAACAGCATCGGCTCGCTTAAAGTAATCTGCTAATGCCTCGACTTCATTTGTGTAAATACCTTCATCAACAAAAACCTGTTGATAATAATTTTCGTGGAGCGGTTCATTTAATAGCTTCCAATCGTCAATCTCTGGGGAGCTACCTGTTTCACTGAATCGCTGTAGAACACTCGATGGGCCAAGACGCGCATCGATCAAGGCGTTATGAAATGCCTGTGCATTTGGACTCGATGCCGAATGATACGCTCCAGGTGTTGGCCATCTATCCTTCTGCCAGACAACAGACGCTGCTGTCACACTCTGACCATCGGCCGTTGCTCGATTGACAGCTGCTTCTGGCACCGAAGTACCACTATTTTCAATAGCAACCCATTGAAGACCCGTAGTGGGTACAACGTGATTGAATGTGTCGAGGATCGCATTGCGATGGTTGAGAACATCCGTCCACGTTGGAACAAATCGAGGAATATGAAAAGAATCTTCAAGGTTGGGCGTCAACGCTCTGCGCTGGGTTTCATTTAAAGCATTAAATTCTTCTTCGGTTATGGCATACAGCTGGTCTCGCACTTGTGTCCCAAACTTAAATCCATGATTGGTCATCTGCACATCGAGTGTCGCTTCGGGTAATGGATTACCAAACTTGTCTTGAACCGTCACTGTGTAATCAGACAGTCGATGACCAAGGCGACCATAGTTTTGGATTTCCAGACCGGCTATTTCGAGTACCTGTTCAGCAAAGCCTGCATGAATGACAAATTTATAGCCACCGCTCTCAATCGATTCTTCGAGCTCGATTTTCGTTGAGAAGTGTTGCCATTGGGGGTGTCCATTGATGGGTATTGTTGCCAGCTTGTCATTCGTGCCATTTTTTTGCAAATATGCATTTGCTTGCACTGTTGCTGTACCTTCGGCAGGTTCCCCACGCGCAAAAAAGCTGACAAAAACGACGTCGTCTTGACCAAGATCACCTGTCGGATTCAGTCCAACATTAATATTCCAAACATTCGATGGTACGGTTGGCGTTTCTAAACGAATATAGTTATCGAACGGTAAGGTCTGGTTGTCATTGACTTGCACACTTAGGGCGGCGGTGTTGGACGCACTTCCTCCCAGCACAAAGTTATCTGCTGGCTGTGCGTCAGGTAGCAGACTTGTACCACCTGATGGTATGGAACGCGTTGGGGAGGAAAGCTGACTTATAGATGCCTGCGACACCGATCGTGTAACGGCTATCTGCTCGGAATCGTCCTGTACTTGAGACACCGAAAGATCGTCATGGAGACTACCTACATCTGTTACGGAAAGAACTTGTCTTTTTTCTAGAGATTCAACATGCACATGTGAATGCAAGAGTCCGTTGTCATTCCTCTTTTTCCTATGCCTTTGTTTTTTGAAATGATTCATCTCAAATCACCGGTCTACAAAAAGAACATCTAACGCCAAGACAATCGAATGATCACACAAAGAAATTGAGAATGCCCACCAACTGCTCACAAATCCCCAGAACATCAACGTATTCTCACCTTTTCTACAAATAGAAACAACGGGAAGAGCAACATGTTGACAAAAAGCATGCAAGCATGCTTTTTCACCCTGCCAGAGTGACACTGACTCAGAGAATCTCATTTACTGAGACTGTTGTTTTGCTCGCTCTTTGGCCTTTCGAGCTTCATACGATGCAATCACTTTTTCTGGATTCGCCTTGAACATGCTGAGACAACCCTTGCAACAAACCCAATAAGTTTCCCCTTGGTAGGACACCTGCTGATTACCCTCGCCTCCGGTCACAACGCATTCATTCACCGGGCGTGAACGTGTTGCGAAGACAGTACCTTTACGCGTGTATCCAAGTGTTGCTCCCTGCTGAAGGCGTTTTATATTCGAACCATACTGCAACGTGAGCACTAAACGCTTTTTGTCTGCGAGTGTTTGAATCAAGAGTCGTGCCGGACGACTTGGCTCAATAACATTATTGACTAGTTCAAGTTGCTTATTTTCATTAAGAAACCCTGAAAACGTTTCGACTGTATCTAAGTCCGTATGTTTCGCCTGAAGAATAAATGTCTTCTCACCTTCACCTGGAACAATGCGACCGCTCGTGAAATAGCGACCAGGTGTCAACTCAAACACAATGGCTGGTACACCCTCATCAAACGACCATGCCCATTCAGACTCTGCTGACCAACGCGCGCTGCCACCTAACTTCTGCATTGCCACCCCCTTCCAACCACCTATAAAATCTTGAAGGGGCATAAGTTTTTCTTTTTGCACTTCCTGATCAACCTGAGACATCTCCTTCCCCAGAAGAACCCTGAAATGACTCTCACTGCACATCGCCAACACCACCAAGGACAACGTTATATTGCTGAAGATGGTTCTCCACTGCAGATTGGGTTGCCGGCAAAAACTTTTAAAGGAAGACTTGCTCATTGTTGAAAAATGAACTCCGAAAAGACAACTTCTCCGTTTTGTTACTTCAATGTTCATTCTACAAGATGGCAGGCAACTTGATGTCCTGTTTCAATGGTTCGCATCCTTGGAACATCACTACGGCACCGTTCTTCAGATAATGGACAACGAGTATGAAATGGGCATCCGGACGGTGGGTGGATTGGGCTCGGCATCTCCCCTGACAACACTGTACGTCGGCGTGATTGTTCTTGGGTAGGGTCCGGTATTGGTACGGCAGATAACAGTGCCTGTGTGTAGGGATGCTGAGGACGGTCAACAATTGTTTGGGCATCAGCCAATTCAACAATTTGTCCCAGATACATGACTGCGATCCGATCACTCACGTGACGAATAGCAGCAAGGTCATGCGCGATAAAAAGAAGCGTAAGACCAAGATTTTCACGTAGCTCTGATAATAAATTCATGATCTGCGCCTGTATAGAAACATCCAGGGCGCTGATTGGTTCGTCAGCGACGATGAAATCAGGCCCGAGAGCAAGTGCCCGAGCAATGCCAATTCTTTGTCTTTGCCCACCGGAAAATTCATGGGGATATCGACGCATACACCGAGGATCCATGCCTACCGTGATGAGTAAATGCTGAATTTTTTCTCGTTGTTCAGCTCCTTGGACCACATCAAAGTTTCGCAACGGTTCTGACAGAATGGTCTCAACTGTCATTCTTGGATTCAGAGAGGCAAACGGATCCTGGAAAATCATTTGCATGCGACGCCTGAGATCAAGAAGTCGGTGATCCCATACCCACTTCTGACCTTTTTTCTTCCAAAATTCATGTATTGGCTCGTCATCAAAGACCACACGACCACCAGTTGGTCGCAATAACTGGAGAACGGCACGCCCAGTCGTTGACTTCCCGCAACCACTTTCACCAACAAGCCCAAGTGTTTCTCCACGAGCCATGGAAAAACTGACTCCGTTAACCGCCTTTACATCTGTGCTGTCTCGGTAAAAAATACCGCCACGACCTGGCACACGAAACTGTACGGCCAAATCGGAGACGTCTAACAATGGTGTGTCCGGCTTCCCTGGCGTGTTCATTCGGTTGCTTCTACCTCCCAGCAGGCGGCACGGTGTGTCGATGAAAGTGTCTTCCTGTCAGGATACGTCTTGCGACACTGGTCTGTTGCCAACTCACACCGAGGATGAAAAGAACAACCTGTTGGAAGATTTCCTAGATCAGGTGGTAAGCCTGGAATGGCATACAGTGATTTTTGAATCGGTGTATCTATGCGTGGCATACTCTCAAGAAGACCGCGAGTGTAAGGATGTTGTGGATTGGCAAAGACCTCGGCTGTTGTTCCTTCCTCAACGATTTTTCCGGCATACATGACTGCCACTCGATCAGTCGTTCCAGCAACGACACCCAGATCATGTGTCACGAGCACGACTGCGGTTCCGATAGCTGTTTGTAGATCTTTGATTAATTCCAAAATCTGTGCTTGGATTGTGACATCGAGCGCTGTTGTGGGCTCATCGGCAAACAGGACTTCCGGTCCACATAACAATGCCATGGCGATCATCACTCGCTGCCGCATACCACCAGAAAATTGATGTGGGTGTTGGTCGATTCGCTCAGCAGCGTCCGGAATACCAACTCGCTCCAGCATCTCAATAGATGTCCGACGTGCAACTGTCGGTGTATCACCTTGGTGAACTTCTAAGACCTCGGTTAATTGACGAGCAATCGTCAGATACGGGTTTAACGAAGTGAGTGGATCCTGAAAAATCATGGCCAGTCGTTCGCCACGAAGTTTTTCAATTTCATGCTCTGGAAGACTCAAAAGATTTGTATCACCGAAATAAATTTCACCTGATGGATGAAAAGCTTGTGGTCTAGGAACAAGTTGCATGGCTGAAAGACAGGTAACACTTTTTCCAGAACCACTTTCACCGACGATGCCGAGTGTCTCTCCTCGCTTTACAGAAAAGCTGACACCATCAACAGCCTTCACAAGCCCATCATCGGTACGAAAATGAGTTCGTAAATCACAGACTTCAAGAACATTTTCAGAATGAGTCGTCACAGGTCTTTCCCGAAGTACAAAAAATCTTCTCGAACACGAAACCTCTTCCGAATCATACTACTAACCGTCTGCGATACATTATGATCTAATATGGGCGTGGGACTCAGCGTATTGGTGAGAACTTACTCAATCCCCAAGAACAAACTCACAGAAAACAACTGTCACCAGTTTTTTAAACAAACACTTCTGAATCTTCATGGAAAAGCATTATGCTTAAGACAATGATCTACCGAAACATTCTCTCAAATTGGTGTTGGCTCATTCGTGTCTGTGGCGACCGTATCGCTCAAGCATTTCAGGCACAACGCATACACTCTAGTGCCTTCTTTTTGATAGCCACCATGATCATGATCACCGGTCTTACGGCTGCTGAAGAAGACACATGGATTACTCTCTTCGATGGAAAGACTCTCAACGGTTGGGAAAAGGTTGGTCGTGAAGAAAGCAAATGGGAGGTGATCGATGGTGCTTTGACTGGTACTGGAACACCTTCAATGCTTGTCTGTACCAAAGGGCCGTTCAAAAATTTTCGCTATCGAGCAGAGGTCCGTATTAATGACGGCGGCAACTCAGGACTCTACTTTCGAGCGTCACGAAACCCAACTTTTGCAGACGGCTATGAAGCCCAAATTGATAGCACGCACAAGGATCCAATTCGTACTGGATCCCTCTATGGATTCTTAAACATCTATAAAGATCTTGTACAACCAAATGAGTGGTTTACGTATGAGTTAGAAGTTCGCGACGATCAGTGGCGTCGTCGGGACCTTACGCGAATTCGGGTGATTGTGAATGGAGATGAGCTATACGAATACCTTGACTTTTCAAAAGCCTTTACTGAAGGGCATTTTGCCTTCCAGCAACATGATCCTGGCAGCGTTGTAAACATTCGCAAAGTTGAAGTCATGCCACTCGCAGATTGAGAGAACATTTTATGAAGTCATGCCTGTTGTTTGTATGCTCGATCGTCTGCACATTACTTCTTGGTGATCTACTCCCTTTAGTGGATGCTGCAGACCCGCCAAACATCTTGATTCTGCTGGGTGATGACATTGATAAGGCTTCACTTGGACCGTGGGGCGGCCAGGCTCACACACCTCATATCGACCAGCTTGCTCTTGATGGCGTGCGGCTCGATTCTGTCTATGCCAATGTTGCGATGTGCGCACCGTTTCGGCAGGAATTTTTCAGTGGCCAATGTGCCTGGCGTACGGGAGCGATGCCAAATCATTCAAAATCTGTTGCTGGTACCAAAAGTTTACCCCATTACTTACAGCCTCTTGGTTACCATGTTGGCTTGCTGGGTAAAAAACATATTGGGCCAAGAGATGCCTACCCTTTTGACGACCTTGGTGGTCTTCCAAAAGACCGTGATGCAAATGACGACGCCGTAGTGCGTGCAGAGGCATACATTCAAAAAGCTGTTCGTGCAAAGGCCCCCTTCTGTCTTGTTGTAGCTTCGAACGACGGCCATGGGCCATACACACATGGTGATCGAAGTCGGTATGCCTCCGACACAGTGCAGACGCCACATGATGCGCTCGGAACGTCTCAGTACAAGCAACAACTTGGAGCTCATCTTGCCGAAGTCACCAACCTCGACGCGCTGCTCGGGCGGCTTCGGGAAATTCTTGAGAATGAAAACATTGCTCAGAATACCTTGATTGTTTTTTGCTCCGAGCAAGGCAATGCATTCCCATTTTCAAAATGGACATGTTTCGACAGTGGCTTAGCTGTTGGCATGATTGCTGCTTTCCCGAAAGTCATTCCAGCTGGAACACAAAAAAACAACATGACGTGGATCGCCGATATTGCGCCGACTCTTCTTGAGGCAGCCGGTGGTGACGCAGATGAGTGGACATTCGATGGAATAAACCAGTGGATGAATTGGACGGGTGGCGACGCCAAGGTCCATCAATATGCCTTTGGTGCGTTTACGAATTGCAACATTCTTGATAACAAAACGAGAAACTTTCCAATTCGTTCGATTCGGGATGACAGATATACCCTGATATGGTCACCGCAGCATCAGGACATCACATCCAACGTGACATTGACACAGGCTCTTCAGTGGCTTGCTGATGGAGAGACTGACAAATATCCTGATGTCGCCGCCTCGTGGGTACAACAGTCACAGAAAGAACCAGATGCTCACAGTAAGGCTCTGGTTCATCGTCTTCATCATCGACCCGAATGGGCTCTTTATGATCGAAAAAATGATCCACACGAGCTTCAGAATCTTGCAGAGTCACCCGGCGAGAAACAAACCTTCCAAAAGCTTCAAAAGGCACTCCTGGACTGGCTGGAACGCTGGGATGACTATGATCCAGTCGCCACCGAAAAAGCTTTTATTCAGAAGCACTAAACACTCTTCATATTCCTTCGCGTGAGGTTTGAAATGATGACTGCATATAACAGAGCAACTTCCCAAATGTGTCAGAGCAGACTTTCCAATTCCTGCACAGGTGCCTTTCTTCGAGTCGGTGCATACCTGACAATTGGTCTCTTCGTAGGCTGCCTTGCTCGGTCTGTGCGTGCAGAAAGTCAGCCTAATATCCTTGTGATTCTTTCCGACGACATGGGATATTCCGATATTGGATGTTACGGCGGTGAGATTGAGACACCCACCTTAAATCGACTTGCACGCGATGGTATTCGATTCACACAGTTCTATAACACCGGTCGCTGCTGCCCAACTCGAGCAAGCTTGCTGTCTGGTCTGTATCCTCATCAGGCTGGTATCGGTCATATGATGGATGACAGGGGATTCCCTGGCTATCGTGGAGAATTTGGTGACGACTGCTACACGATTGCTGAGGCGCTTCAGCCTGCCGGCTATCAGAATTACATGGCTGGTAAATGGCACATCACACACGGACTCTCACCTAAAAAAGCTGGAGACAAAAAGAATTGGCCAATCCAGCGGGGATTTGACCGGTTCTACGGGACGATTCACGGTGCCGGAAGTTTCTTTGATCCTAATACTCTGGTCAGAGATAACGCCTTCATTTCACCCTACGATGACCCCTCCTATAAACCAGATTCATACTATTACACAGATGCGATCGCCGATCATGCCGTCCGTTTCATTCATGAGCACGATACGACAAAACCTTTTTTTATGTATGTCGCTTTTACTGCGGCTCACTGGCCAATGCATGCAAAAGAAAATGATCTTGCAAAATATAAAGGTCGTTACAAAGAAGGTTACTCAACGGTTCGAGCAAATCGTTATCAAAAGATGCTCCAGCACGGTCTTGTAACGGAGGATTCCACAACACTTTGGCCCCTCGAAGAGCAATGGGGTGAGCACGGTGAGTACTGGCCATGGGATGAAAGAAATATGGAGGTCTATGCCGCCATGGTTGACTCGATGGATCAGGGCATCGGGAAAATCGTAGAAGCCCTTGAAGCCACAGATCAATTCAGCAATACGCTGGTTTGCTACATGCAAGATAACGGTGGCTGCGCAGAAGGGATGGGGCGACGAAATATTGGAAAACCAAGAGCGTCAACACCCTCTTTCCCGCCTCTGAAGCCTGACGCACTACAAATGGACATGATTCCAAAACAGACCCGTGACGGGTATCCGGTTCGCCAAGGCAAAGGTGTCATGGCGGGTCCCCCTGATACCTACATTGGGTATGGCCAGGCCTGGGCGACTGTCTCCAATACACCATTTCGAAAATATAAACACTGGGTACACGAGGGTGGCATCGCAACACCTCTGATCGTTCACTGGCCGCGCGGCATTGTTGACCCTGGTCGGATGGAAAAAACACCGAGCCATCTTATTGATATTATGGCCACCGCCGTCGATGTTGCTGATGCAGACTATCCAAAAAATAAGACTCCTCTTGAAGGAATGAGCCTGCAGCCACTCTTTCAGAAAAAATTCTTGCCGAAGCGCAAACTCTATTGGGAACATGAAGGCAACCGAGCAATTCGAAATGGGGATTGGAAATTAGTTGCCGGATTTAATCAGCCCTGGGAACTCTATGATATTTCCAATGATCGATCCGAACAGCATGATCTTTCCAACGAACAGCTCGACCGTGCCAAGAATATGGCTGAGGCATGGGATACCTATGCTGCCCGAGCACGGGTCATTTCTTGGGAGAAATTTCGATCCAAGAAAAAATCAAAGGCCAAGAAAAAGTGACACGATTTTGGCACTTCTAGTTGTGCAGAGTTTTCCGGTTCATGTCTTCATCCGTGGGTCTAATGCATCACGGATACCGTCACCAAGAAAATTAAGTGCAAAGAGCATGGTAGCCATGATGCCACCTGGAAAAACCAGTGTCCACCAAAATACCAACATCTGATTTGCTCCATCATTAATGAGGCTTCCAAGGCTTGGCTGGGGTGGCTGTACGCCAAGACCCAGAAAGGAGAGAAATGCCTCCTGCAAAATCATCGAAGGAACGGTGAGTGTAAATGTAACGATGACTGGTCCAAGTGTATTTGGAATTAAGTGTCGAAAAATAATACCTCGACTCGTTGTTCCAAGACTCCGAGCTGCCAAGATGAAATCCTGTTCCTTGAGACTCATCACCTGTCCTCGCACAACACGCGCAGTCAGCAACCAACCGACAGCTCCAAGGGCAAGGAAAAGGAGTAACAGACTTTTTCCAAGAATTGTGACAAGAATAATCACAAGAAACATATACGGTAACGCATAAAGAATATCGACTATCCGCATCATGAAACTATCCACAAGCCCACCGTTATAGCTTGATACAGCGCCATAGATCGTGCCAATTGATGCAGCAACCAGCGCCGCAAGCACACCAACAGAAAGGCTCACGCGCGCGCCAGTAAGCACACGAACCAGCAGATCGCGACCATAGAAGTCGGTGCCAAATGGATGCTGCAGTGATGGAGGTTGTGGGCCATATGCAAGATTCTGGGTGTGTGCATCGTACCCCCAGATGATCCCAAGAATTACTGGACCACAAAGGCAGGCCACACCTAGGCACATCATTATGATGCCACTGGACAATGCCATGTTATTTTTTCGAAGCCGCTTCCAGGCATCGTGCCACAGTGACGTACCGGCAATGAGATCAATCTCATCCGATTTGGTTCCAGCCACAGCTTCCTGTTGAATACTCTTCATGAAACATCAATCCGTGGATCGAGAAATCCATATAAAATATCCACGACAAGATTCATGAAAAGAAGAAAAAATGCATAGAGTAAGACGATGCCCATAACAAGAAAGTAATCCCGATTAAAAGCTGCATCGACGAAGTATGGTCCAATTCCGGGAACATTAAATATTTTTTCAACCACAACACTTCCGGTGAGCATGCTGGCCACAGCGGGCCCGAGATAACTTACAACTGGCAAGAGAGCACCGCGAAGCATATGCCGCCAAACAATAAGTCTTTCAGAAAGACCTTTCGCGCGTGCCGTACGAATAAAGTCGCTACGAATCACCTCAAGCATTCCACCGCGAGTGAGTCGTGCTATCGAGGCTGCATAAATCGTTCCAAGTGTAAGACCTGGTAACACCACATGCTGCCAATCACCCCAACCAGCTGGTGGCAGCATATGCAACCGGAGAGATACCACCAGTACAAGCAACGGACCAAGAACAAAGCTTGGCACACTAATACCAACCAGGGCGGCGGTCATTGCAGCATGATCCCATACTGTATTTTGTCGAATTGCTCCAATGATTCCTGCCGTAATGCCTACGAGTAATGACCAGAGCAACGCGACGGCAGCTAACGTAAGAGTGACCGGAAAACCATTCGCAATGATCTCATTGACTGTCCGCTGTGGATACTTTGTCGAAAGTCCAAGATCTCCTTTCAGAAGATTTCCGAGGTAGCGAATGAACTGTTCTGGAAGTGGCTTATCAAAACCATACTTTGCCTCAAGTTTTTGACGAATCTCAGCAGGTATTTCCTTTTCGCTCGAAAAAGGTGAACCAGGAGCTAATCGCACAAGAGCAAAGGACGCCACGACGATAACGAAAACAGTTGGCACAAGTTCTAGCAATCGTCGAAAAAGAAGACGAATCATTCATGCACCTGTATGTCTTTCCATGACTTGCTCACAGGCTCACTGTTTTCCTCATCCGGTTCAAATGATTCATCGATCCACATGTACTTCCAAGGATGTCGATCTTGGTGATTGCCCCAGATGCCTCGTACATATGGCTTGATCAACTGTGTTCGTGTGTACACATAAAGAGGAATCAGAGGTTGTTCTTCAAGAGCGAACGCCTCCGCTTGTCTTAATATCTTCAGTCGCTCTTCTGGGTCATTGTGTTGATTCGCTTGTTCTAATAGAGCGTCGTATGTCTTGCTTGACCAGTTCGAGTGATTGTTTCCACAGTCACTGGTAAGAAGCTCCAAAAATGTATACGGGTCTGCATAGTCACCAATCCAACCCATCCGACAAATGTGAAAATTCATTTGCTCTGCATTTGCCAGAAAAACTTTCCATTCCTGATTTTCCAATTCGACAGTAATACCAAGTTCCTGCTGCCACATCGCTTGAATCGCTTCGGCAACTTGTTTATGTCCTTCGGATGTATTGAATGACAGCGTGACTGCTGGCAGGTCCTGACCCGTTGGATAGCCTGCTTCTACAAGCAGTCGCCGGGCCTCATCCGGATCATACACTGGGAGATGAAGTCCTTCGTAGCCAGCAAGACCATCAGGCACAAGATCTGATGAACCTATTTGTCCACCACGAGTCACATGCCTGACAAGTGATTCACGATCAATTGCAAGAGACAACGCTCGGCGAATCAGTGGATCATCGAGTGGGGGTTTCGTTGTGTTGATCCAATAAAAATACACACCCAAATAGGGATGGCTGTGGAAATCTTTGTATCTCTCGAGATGATCCATAAATTCAGCAGGAAGTGACGTACTTCCACCCGGCCAATCGAATTCCCCAGCGACATACATATTCATTGCCGTCGTTGAACTTTCCACCATCGCAACGCGGACACGATCGAGTTTGACAGAATCCGCATCCCAATATTTTGTATTTTTTTCGAACGTCATGTGCTGACGAAACTGCCAGTCTGTCATCTGAAATGCTCCATTGCAGACAACATATTCCGGCCGCGTCCACAGATCTGCATCAACACCTCGCTTCTGGAGATTTTGAAGAAGATGCTGTGGAATAGGCATGAAGGAATAGAAACTTAGGAAGTTGAGAAAGTACGGCAGAGGATCAACCAACTCAATTTCCAAGGTGTGTGAATCAAGTGCTCGAACACCAAGAGTGTTGACTGCAGATTCACCTCGACTGATTGCCAAGCCTTCCTGAAAAATAAAGCCATTGCTGGCATATTTGCTTCCTGTTTGTGGATCAACAAGACGTCGAAACGCAAACACAAAGTCATCCGCTGTGAGTGGATGGCCGTCTGACCAGAACGAAGGGCGAAGATAAAATCTGTACACCCGTCCGTCATCTGATATGTCCCAATGCGTTGCAATGGCAGGGAGTGGCTTCAAGGTAGCGGGGTGAGCCTGAACAAGTCCCTCAAATGTATTCCAGATGATCTCACCACCTGTACTATCCGAACATCGCCCAGGATCGAGCCACTCTGGTTCACTCGAATTATTTATCCAGAGCTCTCGTGAGTCATGCCGCGGCTCGACAGTCCCAAAGTAGAGCGACGACTGCTGCTGGCAGCCAGTTGTCATGGCGATGGTGAACATCGAAACAAAAACACAGTACTGAAGGGTCATTTTACACATGATCACGTTGAACCGTTGCAAAACCCTTTCACTGCAATCCACCAAACACCTGCTAGCTCAATGAGATCTTCAAAAGGAGTTCTTTCAAGACGGTATCATTTTGACTGCAAATCAGTTCTGTAAACAAGTGTTTTGGAGTTTCTTCTCATTCAAGTTTTTCAAAACGTCACACCCAATGCTTGGTCTGCTCATGGCGTTGAAACAATCTATGGTGTGTCAGACAACACACTGAGGATCGCTGACCCAAAGGCCGGAAGATCACTTGGTCGCCGACTGGAAACGAAATGTCGATCAACGACAACTGGAGTATCTTCCCAAAGAGCTCCGGCATTGATGAGATCATCTTGAATACCGGGACTTCCTGTCACTCGTACACCACGATAGACACCGGCAGATATTGGAATCCAGCCACCGTGGCAAATCGCAGCAACAAGCTTGCCATGGTTCGCAAAGTCCCGAACAAGTTGGAGCACCTTCGGGTCGCGACGCAGGCTGTCAGGCATCCAGCCTCCTGGAATGAGAATTCCGTGGAAATCGTCCGCCTCCATGTCTCCGATCGCAGCATCGCTGACACACGGATAGCCATGTTTTCCAGCATATTCATGCCCCTGCTGCCGGCCAGCAAGTGTGACATGTCCGCTCGCTTCTTCAATTCTTAGTTTTGGATACCAAAGTTCCAGATCTTCATAGGCATCGCCAACGAGACAAAGGACTCGGATTGTTGCTAGTTGTTGATTTTCGCTCATTTTCGGCTTGCCTCACGCTGCTCTCAAGGAATAAACGGACCCTCTCCCACCGGTCAGAACCCTCTTTTTGCATTATCACTGATTCGTCTTCAACGCGTCGGCAAAAAGAGGAAGTGGAAACACTGCCTCAAGAACAGTGTCTCTCCGCAATGCATGAAAAAGCAGGTGATCCCCTCTTTAGAACTACTTTTTGTTCGGAACAATTACCTGCTCTTGGACCTCTCGGGACGTTCCAAAACTCACCAAATAGGGTGTTCATAGGGGTTCCAATTTTTCTGCTTGACGTGTGCTGTCAGCCCGCTACATTCACGCCCCTGCCATATCAAGTGGTGGGAGTAGTAAACACCACAATATCTTGCGATAGCATGCAGATGGAACTGCCATTTATCTTTGTAACGTTTTTAGGGAATTTAACGGAGTGAAGGATTCACTCCAGACGCGTATATCGGTCGATACCAGTTGTTGAGAACCTATACGCGAGTACACTTTGTTAGGTCTTTTTGAGGCCATCACATTATCAGGAGTTTTGCCCATGACTCAGTTCGATTCATCCACTCAAGTCGCTTCGTCTGCCTCACATTCACAAGAAACTTCAGGAACTGGCGGCCCGCATTCAAACCCCGAACGAGTGGCAATCGAAATCGAGTCAACATTCTGCCCAACTGAAGTTGAGAGTCCGTTCGACACAACAGAATGGGAACTTCGAACAGCAGCCATCAAGGGTGAAAATGGTCAGCTTCTTTTTGAGCAGGCTGCGTGTGAAATTCCAGCAGCGTGGAGCCAACTGGCTACCAACGTCGTTGTCAGCAAGTATTTTTACGGTGAAATTCACACTCCAGAACGGGAACATTCAGTCAAGCAACTGATCCACCGTGTTGCTCGTACCATTTCGGATTGGGGCATTGCAGACGGTTATTTTAAGACCCCTGAGGATGGTGAAAACTTCTATCGTGACCTGGCATGGTTATGTGTTCACCAGCATGGTGCATTCAACTCCCCGGTATGGTTTAACGTCGGGCTGTTTCATCAATATGGTGTTCAAGGATCCAAGTGCAATTGGCGCTGGGATGAGGCCAGTCGGGACGTGACGCAACCCGATAATCCCTATGAATATCCACAAGGAAGTGCCTGCTTCATTCAAAGTGTCCAAGACAATATGGAAGACATCATGGAATTGGCTCGTAGTGAGGCCATGTTGTTCAAATTTGGCTCTGGCACTGGCACCGACCTAACGACCCTTCGAAGCCAAAAAGAAAAACTTTCGGGAGGTGGCAGTCCATCTGGCCCACTTTCGTTCATGCGGGTCTATGACCAGATTGCTGGTGTTGTCAAAAGTGGTGGGAAGACACGACGAGCTGCAAAAATGCAGTCACTAAAAGTCTTTCATCCGGACATCATGGATTTCATTGAGTGTAAGTCCAGAGAAGAAAAGAAGGCTCGTGTTCTGATTGAAAAAGGCGGTTACGACGCCAATTTCAACGGTGAAGCATACAGCTCTATTTTATTCCAGAATGCGAACCTCTCAGTTCGATTAACTGATGAATTCATGGAAGCGGTCGAACGGAATGACTCATGGACGACTCGTTGGGTGACGGACTCATCAAAGGCTGGCCCAACCTATAAAGCCAATGAAATCATCGACCGCATGTCTCAGTGTGCATGGCAATGCGGCGACCCTGGTGTGCAATACGACACGACCATTAACCGCTGGCACACATGTCCAAATTCTGGCCGAATCAATGCGAGCAATCCTTGCTCTGAATACATGTTTCTAGACGATACTGCATGCAACTTGGCAAGTATCAACCTCATGAAGTTCCGAAAGCCTGATGGCGAATTTGATGTTGAACGATTTACTGCAGCGTGTCGAGTCTTTCTTATCGCACAAGAAATTCTTGTGGATCACGCCAGCTACCCAACGGCACGCATTGCCAAAAACAGCCATCTCTATCGACCACTTGGTCTTGGTTATTCCAATTTGGGAAGTCTGCTCATGGCTGATGGCATGGCTTACGACTCAGACGCTGGTCGCGGTATTTGTGGAGCAATTACCGCAATTCTTCACGGTGCGGCCAATCGCACGAGTGCCGAACTCGCTGGAGCCGTTGGTCCATTTGACGGTTTTGCGGCAAATCGTGAACCAATGCTTCGTGTTATGCAGATGCACCGTGACGCGGTTGAAAAAATTGATGACGCCTGCCCAACACATTTACGCGATGCGGCGCGTCAGATTTGGGATAATGTTCTCGCAGATGGTCGACAGCATGGCTATCGGAATGCTCAGGCAACGGTACTCGCTCCAACAGGGACCATTAGCTTTTTAATGGACTGCGATACGACTGGTATTGAGCCAGATATTGCTCTTGTCAAGTACAAGCAACTCGCTGGTGGTGGCATGCTGAAGATCGTCAATCAGACAGTACCTTTGGCATTGAGAAAGCTTGGTTATGACGAACCAGCGGTTGAAAATATTCTTGCCTACATTGACAAAAATGACACCATCGAGAATTGTCCTGAGATACTAGATGAGCATTTAACGGTTTTTGATTGTGCTTTTAAGCCTCGCCTTGGAAAACGGTCTATTGCGTGGCAAGCACACATCAAGATGATGGCAGAAGCCCAACCGTTTCTTTCCGGTGCCATTTCAAAAACAGTAAATATGCCTCGTGAAACAACTCCTGAAGACATTGCCGGTGCGTATGTCGAGGGCTGGCGGCTTGGACTGAAGGCCATTGCAATCTATCGTGATGGATCAAAAGAAAGTCAACCACTGGGTACGAGTACCGAGAGTGATAAAAATGCAGAAAAGGTCGTCGCTGCACCGCGACGAGAACGTCTTCCCGACACGCGAAGAAGTGTGACTCACAAGTTCAATGTTGGTGGGCATGAAGGCTACATTACGGTTGGTCTCTACGATGATGGTCGCCCTGGTGAACTTTTCATCACGATGGCAAAAGAAGGCAGCACTATTGGTGGCTTAATGGACTCCTTCGGAACAGCTGTGTCCATGAGCCTGCAATATGGTGTTCCCCTCGAGGTCTACACAAAGAAGTTTTCACATACGCGGTTTGAACCTTGGGGCTATACCAAAAATCCTGATATACCTGTCGCAAAAAGTTTGGTGGACTATATCTTCCGCTGGATGGGAACAGAGTTCTTACCCGGTTATCGTGAAGCAAATCGACCAGCAGGCAGTAGCAGTGGCGGGGAGGCCGCTGCAGGAGATGACGGAGAAAGTGAGTCCAAGCCCGCCGCCACGAAGGCGAGCGGGCATGCAAACGGGCAGGAGGCCACAAATGGAAAACATAATGCGAGCGGCCAAGTAAGTACAAGTAGAGGTCGACACCCAAGTGGGCGAAACGGGAAAGCCACCGTTACCGCCCGGGCAGCGACACTCTCAGCCCCAAAAAGAAAAGGGAACGATAGTACAACAGCCGCTCTTCTTGAGCGTGCTGGGCTGAAAATGGCAGAAAACCCTGAAGCCAGTGCCGATGACAGACAGAGTCAATTTGCAAAATTTCAGATTGATGCCCCTGCTTGTGATAACTGTGGTTCAATCACTGTCCGAAATGGTAATTGCTATCTCTGCCACAACTGCGGGAATAGCATGGGATGCAGCTAAGTAGAAAATGTATTCAAAAAGGCAGGTGCGAGAAGGATTCTTTCCTCGCAACTGCCTTTTTTATATTCACTGCATTGAAATTTTAACTGAAGCCAGTCATTGGCTTCAGTCGAAACTATTCAATACTGTTGAAGCCTTAATATAGCGGTAGTGCTACGCCTTATGCGTTGATCCATTCCCTTTAGCTCAGGCGGCCACACGTTGGCCGGGCATGCATCATTCTCGCAGTTCACACGATTCGCAAGACATCGACAGAACATATTCGGTCCGGAGTGTGGATAAAGCACTCCGGACCGTTTTATGTATTCTTCAATTCAAATCACATACCGTGCCTCATCGGCACACAATTACTTTTCATCGAGCAAGTTCACTGTTTCAAATGCTTTGCCTTCAAGCATTTCTAACGATGCACCTCCGCCTGTAGAAACATGGCTTACCTTTTCGGCATAGCCTAGTTGATCAATCGCTGCAGCTGAGTCACCGCCGCCAATAATAGTAATAGCGCCATTCTCTGTCGCTGCAGCAACAGCACCAGCTACCGTTTTTGTGCCAGCATCGAACGGTGGCATTTCAAAAACACCCATCGGCCCATTCCAGACCACGGTTCCTGCTCCTTGAATAATTTTCGCGTACCGCTGTGCCGTTTCCGGCCCAATATCGAGCCCTTCAAAGCCATCCCTGATTTCACCAGCCTTCACGATTTCTTTATTGGCATCCGATGAAAAATCATCTGCGCAATGCGTATCGACCGGAAGAACAAGTTTGTCTCCTCCGTCCTGCAACAGTTGCTTCGCTAGTTCGAGTTTGTCCTGTTCCACAAGCGAATCACCCGTCTTCCCACCTTGAGCCAGAGAAAAGGTATAGGCCATCGCACCACCAATTAAAACATGGTCACAAATCTTCAAAAGATTTGTGATAACAGCAATCTTATCACTCACCTTTTTACCACCAAGGATGGCAACAAAAGGTCTTTTTGGGTGACCCACTGCATCTGAAAGATATTGAATTTCTTTCTCAACAAGAAAACCAACGACCGCTGGCTTGCCTGATTCTTTCATGGCTTTCGGGACAGCGTACATGCTGGCTTCAGTCCGATGACAGGTTCCAAAAGCATCGTTCACATAGGCATCTGCAAGATCAGCAATGCCTGCAACGTAGCTCGCGTCATCTCCCTTTTTTTCTCCGGGGTTAAACCGGACATTTTCAAGCACCAGAACATCACCGACTGACAATGCGTGCGCCTTTTCTGTCGAGTCTTTCCCTCCGGTATCCGTTGCAAGAGCTACTGGTTTTTCAAGTAATTCACCCAAACGTTTGGCCACTGGGGCAAGTGAAAGCTTGGGGTTTACCTCACCCTTTGGACGACCGAGATGACTCATAAGAATCGCTTTCCCACCACGATCAAGAATGGATCGTATCGTTGGAACGGCCATACGAATCCGACGATCATCGGTGATTGTGCCGTCACTGTCCTGAGGGACGTTAAAATCAACGCGGACAAGAACGGTTTTACCGGCAGGATCAAGGTCGGCGACTGACTGCTTTGCCATCGGGTGCGGCTCCTCATAGAAATAGGGTGGTCTGAAAAGAACCATCGTATTTCACATGAGGAACGTTGCATTCGCAAGACTACCGCTCTGTACTCGCTCTCTGCCCGTAGATCTCCACACGAGAGAAGTCATTCATATCATCGAATGAGCCAATACCGACTCTACCTGATGTAAATGTTTTGTCGTGCGCCTCCATAAGAGGTTTTTTCATATTATCGAAGAACACTGCTATCTTTCCACTCGCTGTATGTCGCTCAAGTTTTACGTGGTGCCATTGATCATCCCATGGGACAGGCTTCTTGTTTGTCGTCAGTGCTCGACGAGGTGCTCCGTCAACGATCATAATTTGTCCACTATGCGGATCTGGCTTCGCGCCGAGGTGAACATAATAAAAGTGTTCAGGATCCTGGTACTGAAAGAACACGCAACAGTCGCGGTGGTTTCCAGTATCACGAGTACTTTTGACATCAAATTCAATGATGGTTTCGGTAAGATTCAGACCTCTGACTAAAGCTCTATTATGTGGACTCCGAACTTTTGGCTGATAGTCACTTTTTCGCTTATTGATTCCCCAGGCCGAGCGACCATCCTCGTTTGTAAGAGTCCATGAGGCAGCATCTGTTGTTTCCCATCGATCACTCCCGTCACTGAAATCATCTTGAAAGACCATCTGCTGAACTGATTGGCCACATACATCAGGGACGCTTAATACAAACGTCAGAAGCCCTGTGGCAAAAAGTATACTCCCTGGATTCATCACACGATGATTTGTCATAATAAGAGTCCTTGGTCTACCTGAAAAGTTTTTCTTCCGAAGAATGTCATTCGAATACGTTCCATTATGCGAGATCTTTTCCAACATGTTGAACTTCTTTTGAATTCATTTTCTTCCCTTGTAGGAAGGGAGTTGCTTGGGCGTACTCGCACTCGTCAAGAACAAACTCATTGTTTATTTAACGTACCATTCGTTGTTGTTTCCCATGGTATAGAGAGCGACCCCATACTGAATTATGGGAACAAAAAAGCGCTTTGCCTCTGGGAAATGACCTGGGAAGATTTCGTCCAGACACCGTCTCGAGAAACAGCTGAGCCGGTTCATCGAAATGAGCGCGCGCAACTCTTGGAAAGAACCTTAAAGAATGGTTATATTAACGACTATTCGGGGATTCGAGTTTCCAAAACCGGGAAACGTTTCAAGATTGATCGGGCTATCATCTGGAATATTTCTGATGAGAACGGACAGTATTACGGTCAGGCGGCAACTTTCGATACATGGCACTATTTGCCTCCGATACCCTCTGTTACTCCAAATCCCTGAAGACACTCTCGTCATCTTCCCATAACACTTGTTCACAAGGCTGACCTCATGTTGTCCCGCAAAGTACCGAATATGTTGTTTGCACAGCTATTTGTATGGTCTTTTTTTCTCATAGGCAGCACGCTTATGGCCTCTGAGTGGGTTCCTCTTATCAACGGTCATCTCTCTGATAACTGGACGACAAAAGGAGCATGGACATTACAAGATAATGGCGTTATCCACCTTCCTGAACGTGACTACAAACACTGGAAAAACTATGAGAATTATCTTGTCCTGAAGGATATCAGCGTCACCAATTTTGAAATTGGTTTCGATTGGCGTACGGATCAGAACAGTGGTCTCTATTTTCACATTCCGGATCTTTCACAACTTCAAGATCGGCATCATAAAGAAGTCCAACTCTACGAGAATAGTCTTTGGTCGAAGCCTGAACTTGGAGACCATACTGCTGGAGGTATCATTCCAGGTCATGCACCAACAAAGAATGTTTCAAAGCCTGCAAACCAGTGGAACCATATGCACATTCGGTGTGTAGACAATCAGATTACCGTTTCAATAAATAATGAAGTCGTAAACCAGGCCAACCTCAATGAGGGTGCTGCCGGAAAGCGATCCTCACACGGAGGATTCGCTTTTCAAGATCATGGCTATGCGGTCTGGATCAAGAACGTTCGAATCAAATTTCTTGATAAAGACACATAGATCGTTCTTACACATCAAGATTTCTGACATCGAGAGCGTTCCGTTCAATAAACTCCCGACGAGGCTCGACTTTCTCTCCCATCAACGTACGGAAGAGTTCATGAGCGGCGGCTGCATCGTCCATTGTGACACGAAGAAGCGTTCGATTTGATGGGTCAAGGGTTGTTTCTCGGAGTTCTTCGGCGTTCATTTCACCCAGACCCTTAAAACGTGTAATCGATAAACCTTTTTCACCAGCGCGCCTCACGGCGGTGAGAAGACCCCTTAGATCATCGAGTCCAATTTTGTTCTCACCTCGACGCAGTAGATATCGAGGCTCTTCTGTACCCGTTCGGTCCTCTGGCATGAGGGACTCAATTCCGAACCCCATAGAGTCAAGCTCGGTGAGTCCCGCATTGATGCTACGGACCTCATGAAGATCTATAACGATGAGTTGATGTTCAGCAGATTCAGGATCGGCTGCACCGCCCCCACCCGGCTTATTTTCATCAGCTTTTCCAGCCTCTAATTCGCCGCCTGTAAGTTTCTCTTTAGATTCAACAAATATCTCGAGCTGGTCCCGACTCGTGAACCAATGCTCTTCAGAACCAAAAAAGACATGATACATCGGCAGCTTTTTTGTCTCCGAATCTCGGCGGTCTGCATGGTCACGCAAGCTAATTCCTCGACGCTCGAGGGCAACCAAGGCATCCTCTAATCCTGCCAATGTCCGACAGAGTTTCTGCATCTCTTCGCCAGCCAATTCCCGCCCATCACCAGGCAAAAAGACACCTTCTCCGAGGCCTTGGTCAAGCAGTTGTTGTTTCATCTCCTCTTCTGTTTGCACATAGTACACATGCTTCTTGTTCCGTACACGAAACAGTGGTGGTTGCGCAACATAGACATGGCCAGATACAACCAGTTGATACATCTGCCTGTAGAAAAAGGTGAGTAAGAGTGTGCGGATGTGCGACCCATCAACATCAGCATCCGTCATAATGACGACTTTATCGTATCGTCGCTTTGTGAGATCCGCCTCAGGCCCAATGCCTGCTCCAATTGCTGAAATAACACTACGCACTTCTTCGTTCGCAAGAACCTTATCTTCACGACTTTTATACGCATTGATAATTTTTCCACGAAGGGGCAGGATTGCCTGATATTGACGTAGACGGCCACCTTCGGCCGATCCACCTGCTGAATCACCCTCTACAAGATAGAGTTCACATTTATCAACGTCTTTGCTTGTGCAGTCACGAAGTTTTCCTGGTAGACCGCCACCCGAGAGAGCACCTTTTCGTTCACGGAGAAGTGCTTTTGCTTTTTGAGCTGCAGTACGCGCTTCGGCGGCCAGAACACCTTTTTGGACGATAGCTTTTGCACTCTTGGGGTGTTCCTCCAGGTATTTCCCGAGGAACTCACCCACGGCTGACGTTATGATGCTCTCAACTTCACTATTACCAAGTTTAGTCTTTGTCTGACCTTCAAATTGTGGCTCAGCAACTCGTACGCTCACAACAGCTGTGATCCCTTCCCGCACATCATCACCTGTTGGGATTAAATCTTTATAGATCCCTGTTTTCTTACCATATGAATTCAGACTTCGAGTAAGCGCTGAACGAAAACCAGAAACATGCGTTCCACCTTCATTTGTGGAAATGTTATTCACGTAACTGTGTACGTTTTCAGTAAAATCGCCGGTGTACTGAAGGGCTATATCCCAGGCGACACCCTCTGTTTCACCTTTGAGACAGATGACATCGGGATGGACAGCATCGCTTGATCTATTCAGCCATTCAACGAATTCTTCAACACCCCGCTCATAGTGATACTCTTCTGTCTGACCACTCGAAGCATCGGTAAAGACAATACGCACACCCGAGTTGAGGAATGCTAATTCCTGCAGACGGCGAGCAAGGATGTCCCAGGAAAATTTTGTCTGCGGAAATATTTGAGGGTCTGGTTTAAATGTTGTTTTTGTTCCTGTCGAGGTCGCGGTGCCCATCTTACGGACAGGCCCAGTCGGCTCGCCACGCTGATATTCCTGCTGCCAGAGATGTCCATCTCGTGCTACTTCAACCTCACACCACTCAGAAAGAAAATTGACGACTGTCACACCGACACCATGAAGACCACCGGATGTCTGGTACGCGCCCTTCTCAAATTTTCCTCCAAATTTGAGAACTGTCATCACGCCTTCAAGAGTCGATACTTCGCGATCCATTTCCTCTGAGAGTTGCTCATGAATCCCTGTAGGGATTCCTCGTCCGTCGTCTTCGACGGTCAGACTACCGTCGACATTCACTGTCACTGATACTCGATATGCGTATTCAGCCATACACTCATCAATCGAGTTATCAACAACTTCATAGACCAAATGATGAAGTCCGCGTGACGTATTGTCACCGATATACATTCCAAACCGTTCTCTCACATGCTCACGGTCAGAGAGATGCTTCAAGTCAGTACTTGTGTAACCTGCTTCTGAGGGATCTTCTGCAGGGGATGGTGCTGATTCAGCCATGGACACCTTTCGCGAAACAATTGAGTGAGTTGAGAGACATTTTTTATGAACGGTTTTTCAGGATTCGAAACATATCAATCCTATTTCTGACCTGCTTCGATGAGGAGACGACAACGAATATCAGTAATCCCTTCCGATGGCAGCAGCGACTGGAGTTTGTGAATGACTTCATGTTTATGGAATCCCATTTCCTGAACGAGTGCTGAATGCGTTACGAAGACTTCAAGAACGCCTCGTCGCACGACACCTGCCTGTGAACCACCTCGCAAGCTTTCTGGGGCGACACTTTCCCATGCAGAACGTAACGCATCACTTCCTTGCTCCCGGTCGTAGCCGGTCCTCGCCATCAACCTCGACAAAACATTTCCGAGGGTTCGTGGGTCTGTCATTCGGCTAGTTTTCCAATGTGAAGACACTGAAGGCACAATGGTTATCCTTTGTATGACGAGGGACTAATCAGCCGCTAACGGCATAACGCAGTACCCATAACCATCATCAGTTCGATAGACACACGCACTTTGCCCATCTGTGAGTTCAACATCAATTGAAGTCGCTGGATCAAGAACTCGAAGGAACTCACTTACGAAACGGGGGTCGAGTTTGATCTGTACTGTTTCGCCACTGTGATCAATTGGCATCTCTACACGACTCTGGCCACTTTCTGCAGATTGCCCTGCGAGGACCAATTGTCCGGACTCAAATCCGAAATCAACGCCTTTGGATTGTTCACTCGTAACAATGGCTGCCTGCCGTACTGCTGAAAGCAAAGGTCCAGCTACGACTTTGACACACATGGCATCTGGTCTGTCTGGAAAAACATCTCGCCATCGGGGAAACCTTCCTTCGACAAGCCGTGCTGATATCGTGGTATGGCCAGTGTGGATCAGCACGTCACTTCCCTGGACAGCAAGTTTGACTGGTACCTCTGCATCTCCAAGGCTTCGTTCGATGAGTTGCATAGCTCGAGCTGGAACTATCGGTTGAGTCGCTGGCAGTTCACCGCCCTGAATCGATGATGGCCCCTCCATCTTTGCCAGACGGCGTCCATCTGTTCCGACAGCCACGACCGTAGCTTCGGTTAACTCAAGGAGAACGCCTCCGAGTGCATATCGACTCGACTCGTTGTCAGTAGCAAATACCGTCCTTCGAACCAGTTCACGAACCAACGGTGTGGAAAGTTCAAAACAGGCATCTGTAGGAAATGTCGCCACCGATGGAAATTCAACTGGATCTTCTGCAGGTAAACGAAATTGACTTCGAGCAGCCTTGACGACCGTTGCGTTTCCATCAGTCTCAATTTCGAATGTTGTACCTGGCGGACTTTCCCGGACGATTGCCATTAATCGTACGCTAGGCAGGAGTACGCTTCCTGCTGCTGTTGTTTCTACACCTTCGATTTCGGTACGAATGCCTATTTCCAAGTCCGTGGCCGAAAGAACTGCAGTGGATCCATCAACCTCTAATTTTACGTTTGTAAGGACCGGCCTTGTTGACCGCGAAGGCACAACAACAGCTGCTGTTTGAAGAGCGGCTAGAAGCGGTTCACGAGTACATCGCAAGTTCATGTGAGGTGCACTGTTTCGAGGAAGAGGGCGAAATAAAATCCTTGATTGACACGCGGATGCGACGCAATCTAGGGACCCCTCAATTTACCTGATTTCTTCGTGTTTCGCTGAAGATTTATGAGATTTTTTTGGAATCAAAATCACTTGTTTTCATGCCTTTTTAGCATCTCGAAGCGTGGGACTGACAATCACTCCTTTCTGTATTCTATTAATCCTTTCTATAAGAAAAGAAAAGAGAAATAAAAGAAGGAGTACAAGGATCAGAAGTAAGAGTAATACAAAACATCACGGCCTCTTCTCACAAGATAATATGGTGATAAATTTCGCTACGATCATGTTGTGTGAGAAGCATTTGGAACCTTAAAAACAGAGATATGAACCAAGCCGATGAAATTTCTAAAGCACATATGTAGATGTGGAAGTTTTGTCTGAAACGTGTCATTTACTTGTTTTTTCAGACTCTTTTTTCGTGTTGTCTGAGTGATTGTGTAGAGTTGGTACGAAGTCAGAACCCTATTCGTGTCAGGCTAAGAACAGGCCTGTTTACGGATGATGACGCGTGAGTCCTCTGATGTGTGCGTGATCTTGAGTTGGTGCAAAAATGTCGATGCACTCTGGAATGCTGAAACCAACAAAATAATGTCACCAGATTGAACACTTTCACGACACGTTTCTCAACAGATCCTTGTGAGCTCCAATCGGCTTCTAATTGCCAGAAGGTCAGCGTCAGCTCCTTGATCCTGTTGTAGTATTTTTGTGGTGACTTTCAAGCTATGGAGAACGGTCGAGTGATCTCGACCACCAAAGATCCTTCCAATTTCATGGCTGCTCAAATCCGTCATTTCTCGAACACAGTAAATAGCTAAACCTCGTGGCCGCACATGACATCGACGTTGAGAGCCGTTCCGAACATCCTTTTCAGTCACTCGAAAGTGACTGGCCACAGCGAAGATAATTCTATTGACTGTATCTATCTTCTCAACATCAATAGGACGCGATTTTTTGGTGTTGTGCTCTCGCCCCTGAGGAGTCTGTGTTCTTTTTATATACCCCTTGTTGTTCTTTTGTTGTGTGGACGAGGAAGCATTTGGAATGTGAAGTAAAAACCCTGCTGATAGTCGTGAAGCAAGAGTGGGGTGTAAATCATGAGTTGCGGGATGGTTCGGTAGGGTTACGAGTACAAGAGAGGAATGTGTAAGCAGTAGGTCAATGTATTGACCTACCATAAATTGGTCAGATTCATTTTTTGAAACACGGTCAATTCGGTTAAGAATAACCATACTCAAACTATCGTTCGAGTGAACCACCATTTTTTCATCTGACAATAGAAATTTCCGTACCGGATCGAGTGACCCTACAGAGCGATATTTTTTTATCACTGTTGATAGAAAGGCTCCTTCTGTCCGTGTCCATACTCTGCATTGACTACTGCTACATGGGGTACTGGTTGTCTTGTTGCAAGACTGTGTTTCCCACAACGCTATTGCATTTTGTAACCAGGCTTCGCGTGAATCTTTTTGACCCCCAAAGCCGACAACCAGAAGGCCGTGTTGTTCTGCCGTTGAGCATGCTGTTTGGCCGCCTGAAGCAACACTTTTCTTCAGACAAAAATCAAACGTTGATCCAGCAAGAAGATCGAAAGGCAATGGCGGGATAGACGTGGTAGCTGCCACTGGATGGCCACATTGCAGTTCGAGATGATGTACGGCCGCCATGCCATAAAAATAGAGCCACCTCCCTGGAGGCTCTCTTCAACTGCTTCATGCTATGGAATCTTTCTTTCTTCTACAATCATATGGGATGATTCGGGCTGACCGAAGAACCCTTCTGGAGAATACGATAGATTTTTCCCCATGCATTTTCGAGATCATTCGCATATGTTGTACGGCCAAAACTGAATCGAATGGCGGACTGAACGACGGGCTTTGGAAGGTTCATTGCAACAAGTGCTGGCGCTGGTTCCTGAGAACCACTTGCACATGCTGTTCCCGTTGCAACGGCAAGTCCATCAAGATCAGCTGCCATCATAAAAGCCTGTCGGTCAATGCCAGGGAAGGCAATGGTTGAGATATGCGAGCTCCGTGTTGTGTTCTGACAAATAATACACGGATCGATACCAACTTCTCTTGCCATCTCGCAAACGGTAGACTCAAAAGATTCCTTTAAAATTGATAGCCGTGTCGATTCAGAATGTTGCTGTGCAATCGCTTGATGAGCTGCCTCTTGACATCCAGCGATCAAGGCCACAGGTTCCGTGCCACCGCGCATCGCGAGTTGTTGAGAACCTGAAAAGAGTGGCTTCCATTCAATATTTTGCTTGATGAGAAGACAACCAATTCCGCGTGGACCACCAAACTTATGTGGTGTAAAGCTGAGGCTTGTCGCTCCAGTTTCAGGAAAGGATACTGGGATTTTTCCAACGGCCTGGGTTGCGTCGACATGAAGTGTGTACGGTGTGACAGTGTCTTCCAGCAACTGTCGAATGCCTGACACATCTTCAACTGCACCTGTTTGTCCGCAAACCAGCGTTGTCGAAAGGAAGATGTCGGGTGCATTTGTATCCTCAAGATGAGAACGCGTTCGGCTGCTGTTATTGAGAAAAAGAAGCCACGACTGGAGACTCTTTTTGCAAAGGCAACCATTTTCATCAAGTGGAAGTGTGGTCTGGTTTGCTGAGTGTGTAGCAAGAGAAAATGCAGCATTCCGGAGGCTTTCGTGGTCTCGTTGGCTTGTGCCGAATGCAGTTTGCGCTGAATTTCTTAGTCCGTGGACAGCAAGATAATTAGCCTCAGTCGCACCGGATGTGAAAATGAGCGTAGCATCTGGACAGTCAAAATATTCAAGTATTTTCCTCCGTGATTCATCCAGTATGTGGTGTGCACGCCTACCTGCACGATGTGGACTCGATGGGTTCGCGAAGCAATCAGCCTGAATCCGAGTGATTGTATCGGCTACGATCGGATCAACAGGTGTCGTTGCCGCGTGGTCGAGGTAAATCTCACGGTTTGACATGTCCACTTCGCTCGTGTGAGGGTCAGTTCTCGTCCTGTTTGGCCGCAAGTTTCAAATCAGATTCAACCATCATGACAATTAAGTCTTGAAAACAAATAGATGGTTTCCAGCCAAGATTTTCTTGAGCCTTCGCGGCGTCTCCCAGCAGGTGATCAACTTCAGCTGGTCGCTCAAACCGAACGTCGTGTTCAACGTAATCATGGTAGTCAAGGCCAACATGTTCAAAAGCTACCTGGCAGAGTTCACGAACGGAGTGCGACGAACCTGTAGCGATAACATAATCCTCGGGTTTATCCTGCTGGAGCATGCACCACATGGCCTTCACAAAGTCTCCCGCAAATCCCCAGTCACGTCGCGCCTCAAGATTCCCAAGAGTAACTGTTTTCTGAAGACCCAGTTTTATTCGAGCAGCGGCTTGTGTGATTTTTCTGGTCACAAAGTTCTCACCTCTTCGCGGACTTTCATGATTGAACAGAATGCCGCTGGAAGCATGTAAGCCATAGCTTTCACGATAGTTGACTGTTATCCAGTGACCATACAGTTTCGCCACACCATACGGTGACCGTGGAGCAAAAGGTGTTGTCTCCCGCTGTGGAGATTCCTGAACGTTACCAAACATTTCAGATGAGGATGCTTGATAAAAACGCACCTCCTGGCCGGATTGGTTTCGAAACTCGCGGATAGCCTCAAGCATTCTGAGAACACCAAGCGCAGAGACTTCAGCGGTGTAGTTCGGTTGTTCAAAACTGATGCGCACATGGCTTTGAGCAGCAAGGTTATACACTTCGTGTGGTTGAATATCACGAATGAGCCGAACAAGGCTCATCGAATCAGTCATGTCGCCATAGTGCAGCTGGAGACAACCATCCGATGCATCACCCTGCTCGAACAAACCGTCAATACGCGTTCTGGAGAGGTTACTTGTGCGTCGAAGCATGCCGTGAACTTCATAACCTTTGGAAAGCAAAAACTCTCCAAGGTATGAACCATCTTGGCCACTGATTCCCGTAATAAATGCTCGACGTGGTGCAGACATGGGCAAATATGGAGTTTGGTACGAAAAGAATCACTTGACGGGATGAAGGACACGATCTCAATCATACTCTCCCTACCTGCTTATGCGTAACGTACAGGCAAGTGAAACCGGATGGAGGGGTGCATCAACACAGAATGCACTATTCATCGAGCAGGCAAAAAGAAACACCCTTTTAACAGGGTGTCCGAATATGCCCAGAAAAAATCCGGGTTTCGATGCAGGAAACCGCTCGTGCGAGTCATGACAAACTCGCACGAGCGACCCGACATTATTTTATATCAAGCAGTTCCACTACGAAGTGCAACGTAGCATTTGGTGGAATCACAGGTGGAGCACCACGAGCACCGTACCCAATAGCACTTGGTATCTGGAGTTCGATCATGCCACCCTGGGCAACGAGTTGCATGCCTTCAGTCCAGCCTGGAATAACACCACTGAGTGGAAATTCAATGGACTGCCCTCGCTTATAGGAGCTATCGAATACAGTCCCGTTGTCGAGCCAACCATGATAATGAACGGAGACAGTATCCGCTGCTGTTGGTTTTTCACCACTGCCGGCACGTAAGACGCGGTATTCAAGTCCGGTATCGGTCTTGGTGAAACTACTCGGTGCGGATGCGTCAGTTGATCCTGCGTCATCGGGCAACGTTGGGAGAGGAATATCGGCAGATTCAGATTCAGCGGCCATAGTTAAGACACCCACGAAAATAAGAGAAACGAGCAACGCCATAAAACGCTTGGCAACAGCACGCATGGAAACCTCCTTGGTAAGGGACAGCTTAGAATCGTACCAAAAAAACCGCACGAGGGCATCTGGTGCGAGTGAGATCAAAAAACCCGGATAGAAAACTACACCACATGTTTAGACGGAAGTTAAAAACCAAGGTGCATGAAGGGTTTATCACGTGCTCTGCGCGGACGCGATCCAATCCTCAACATCATCTGGTTCAAGAGGGATATGACTGCAGAGATCAACCGGTCCATTTTCAGTGACCAGGACATCATTTTCCAGCCGTATCCCAATTCCTTCATCAGGAAGATACAGGCCTGGTTCGACTGTCATAACCCACCCAGATTCGAGTGGTCCGTTGCTCGGAGCGGGGTCATGTACACCGAGACCGAGTGAATGACCCAGACCGTGCATAAAAAACTTCTTGCATGCAGGATTTTCCATGGAATCAGAGTTGTACTCTTCCTGACTGATCAGGCCGAGTGTCTGAAGCTCTCCAGCCATTTGATGTTGAGCATCCCATTTCCATTGTGAAAGGGTTGTGCCGATGACCGTTCTTTGTATTGAACTTTGTAGCACGCGAAGTACTGCCTGATAGAGTTCTTTTTGCCGGGTTGTAAAACGGCCCGAGACAGGAAAAACACGGGTCACGTCTGCCGTGTAATTCGCATGACTTGCCCCGACATCAATCAGTAGTAGATCACCCTCTTGGCAGGTGCTGTTGTTTTCAATGTAGTGAAGAGTGCAGGCATTCTTTCCAGTGGCAACAATCGGTTCATAACCCATGATGGCTCGCCGCCGGGTGAACTCTCCAATAAGGTCTGCTTCAAGTTCATATTCTTTGACACCCGGCTTGAGGTTCGACAGGACTTTATCGAGACCATGTTTCGTAATAGCCACAGCATTCTGAATAATTTCAACTTCACCCGACTTTTTGACCGCGCGGAGCTCGTGAAGAAGTGGTGCAAGTCTTTGAAAGGAATGTATTGGGTAGCGATGAAGGAGTTGTCGCGCCATCCGAAGATCGCGCGTTTCAACCTCGAAACCGGCCCGTCCGTGTTCGTTGGTATTCAGAAAGATATGAGCTTTCTCTACAAGGATGGAATGCAGTGTAGAAGAAAAATTTTCAGCCCAAAGAATGGTTTCAATACCAGAAATGGTCTGGGCTTCTTTCTTCGTGAGGCTGTGCCCTTCCCAGGTCTCCAAGTTTGCATTTGGCTCTCGTACAAACAGCATCTCTCGATGTGCTGGGTGCGTTGCATCTGGTGCTAGAACCAGAATACTTTCAGCCTGCTCTATACCGGTCAGCCAGAAAAGATCAGCAGCTGGCACGTACCGTACAGCACCATCACCGTTTGTTGAGAGTGGATCTGCTGCATGCACGATGGCGACACTGTTTGGTGGGAGTCTGGCAGCTATTTGCTTCCTGTGTTCAACAAATAACACTGGGTCGATTGGGTCATGTCGCATGCGCAAACTCTACGGTTGGTGAAAACATATGTGGTTATCACCGCCGTCGGGAGTCCTGAAATGCTTTCAACTCCTGAGCAGCTCGTGTTGCCTCTTGTTCAACATCCCGTTCTACCTGAACGGCTCGTTTCTGATCTATGTTGAAGCTAGGCTGATAACCGTTCCATGAAATGGAAAGAATACCACTCACAACGAGGATTGGCACCACAATAACAATGAGAGTCGCAATCCAACGCGACGTCACGACCTGACGCACGGGAGTAGGCATGCCATATGTAACAAGTCCAAGAATCTTCTGAGCAGAGTTTTGTTTAGAGTGAGCCATACAAGAAATTCTCCGGAGGCGAATTGGATGTCGACCGTGACATCGATCTGGTCAGAGAATTTAGAAATGCAAAAGCCGTGAGGCAAGAGAACTTCACGGCTTTTACGTCATCTTGTGAGGGAATCCATCTTTATGTCAAAACGTCATAAATTGGGTCACCACCGCCACCAATCTTAAAAGGCCTTCCATTTGGAGCAAAATGCTCCTTATTTGGGTCCAGGCCGCAGGCGACTGTAATTGTGCTATTGAAATCTGTAATTCCGACAGGGTCTTCATCAATACCATGACCCTTTTCGTCAGATTTACCGTAGACGGCTCCGCCTTTAATACCGGCTCCGGCAAGCACATAGGAGAATGCTGCTGGGTGATGGTCACGACCGGCATTTTGGTTTATAGCCGGTGATCGTCCAAACTCACTTGCAAGAACAATGAGTGTTTCATTCAGAAGCCCACTGCTATCAAGGTCACGAATAAGTGCGCTGACCGCTTGATCAAGAGCAGGACCTTTATCTGCCATGCTACCGGCGACGTCATTGTGCATGTCCCAGCCACCATAATCAACTTGAACGAAGCGAACGTCTGCCTCAACGAGGCGTCGTGCAAGGAGCGCTCCAAGCCCAACTTTAGAAGATCCGTATCGTTCTTTTACTTCTTCTTTTTCTTTTGTGAGATCAAAGGCTTCAAGGTCAGTGCCACCCATAAGCTTGACTGCATCTTTATACATCTGGTTGTATGACTCAAGTTGGTATCCCGCATATCGTTCTCGGAAGCCCGAGTCGATACGATCGGCAAGCGACAACCTTCGTTTGAACACAGCATCTGTCAAATAGCTCGGTAGCTCAGTGTTCTCGATTCCCTTTTCGGGATCAGCGACAGGAACAGGGGTGAGTGAGGGTTCAAGAAATCCGGCACCAGGATGACCATTTCCACCACTATTGACTAATACGTAAGGGGGAAGCCCCTGATTGATCTTACCCATTTCATTCGAAATCCATGCACCCATCGAAGGATGTCGAATACTATTCAGCACTGGGTACGATGTCTGTAACCAGTATCTGGCCTTCTGGTGATCAGCGGTTTCAGTTGTCATTGATCGAACGACAGCGAGTTTATCCTGTAGATCCGCCAGATTGGTCATGTGTTCACCAAAGACAACACCCGGTGTTTTTGTTTTCACAACACCGACATCACCTTGAATATCTGGCCGATCTGGCTTTGGATCGAACGTGTCAATGTGACTCATCGCTCCACCCATGTAGAAATAAATAACCTTTTTTGCTTTTGTAGCGTTTGTTGCAGGTGCCGCCTCAAGTACACGGGACCAGGGTGACATGACGCTCACACCAAGAGTTGAGGCAATACCGGAAAGAATTGCCCGCCTGGTTTGGTGATGCTCAACATGTTTTTCGTAACGTTTGTGAAACATAGTAAGGACTCCTGTCATGTGGACCGCGTGTGAGTTGATGTGTCTATTTTTGGCTCACCGAACATCCGTTTCTAACGACAACGGCTTTTCAATGAGAATGTTACTACCTGGTCAATCGATAAAGAGAAATTCACGTGTATTCAAAAGGGCCCAGATGAGGTTTCCGCAACCTGCAGCTGGACTTGATGCCTGTTGGATCTCTTGTTCAGCGGCACGCCGCATATCAGCATCTGGCTCATGGGTCAGCACAGCAAGGAAGATCGTATCAACAGCGCTCTTCATAGTTTTTTGCTGTGAGACTGAATCATAAATCACAGACCCTTGCGACAGCATGGCGTGGGTCATCCATCCATTAAAGAGCGTCAGGATTTGTGGAACTGTAGCAGACCTTCTTGCAGTTTCGATTGCTTCTCGGTCTCCTTGCCCAAATTGACGGAGTAAATGACTTGCTCCACTCGGCTGCGGTAGTTCACTTGCCCGAGCAAGAACTAACCCGTTTAAGCCACAGTTTTTACTGCGACTTCTACTCAAGCCTCGATTGTATTCGTTGTAATTCTTGTATGACTGTTCAAATTGTTCGTAGTCTAGGACAGACATGTCAATGCCGTAGACAGTCTGCAGGTCTTGAGCAGTCGGTCGTTGATAGGCCCACTCATTTGTTGCGATGAGTGTGAGTAATGAATCCCAGAGTTGTTCAGCAGTCATTCGCTTCAGTGCTGGTCCAGCATATCGGTGTGGCTCAGCTGCCGTCGGGTCGTAGATGACCGCAACATTCTGATATGTATCTGTTGAAACCAATAATCGAACAAATTCACGCAGATCGAAATTGAGCCGAAGTATTTCATCAGTGAGATGCTCAAGTAACTCCGGAATGGCCGGTATGTTCCCTTCCTGAAAATCATCGATTGGCTCGACAAGTCCGACACCCATTACTTTTTTCCACATACGATTGGCTATATTTCGAGCAAACTGCCTGTTGTCTGAAGTTGTGAGCCAGGCAGCAAAACGAGCTCGGTTATCTTCGTCTTCTGCATATTCAGGAATCTTGCCCCACAACACAGCAGGTTCAACGACATCAAGCGGATCCCCGTCATCGTACTGGTAGTCGTGTGGTAATCTGAATTCATCGTCCATGCTGCTTATCATCATCGTTTGTGAACCATAAAAATTCCGAATCCCACCCCCGACCTTTTTTTCATCAATGGCCATTTGCATGCCGTAGCGAAGCCGAGCAAGATTTGGAATCAGGTCATCATCATTTTTGAATGGTGAATCTGAAGCGGGGGCACTGTTACTGAAAGAGTCATCAGGCCCAAACGATGCTCCACCCATTCCACCAAAGAGAACCTGTTTCGCTGAGAATCGGCTGCCATTTGTCAGAGCGGCCAGTTTGTAGAATTCCTGTTGGGTCCAGCGATCAAAGGGATGATCATGACATTGGGCGCAACCAATTTGGGTACCAAGGAACACCCGAACGGTGTTATCTACATACGACAAGGGCATGCCAGCATCACGTAACTGAAAACCTGTTGCAGGGTTTTCTATAACCCTGCCGTTAGCAGTCAGTAGCGTGTACACCCATTTGTCATATGGCATATTGTCGGCAATCGATTCTTTAACCCATGCCATATACGGTTCAAAAAAGAGATCACGACTTGGTCGCTCTTTCAGCCGAAGGATATCCGCCCAATAGTTATAAAAGTGACTGACATACCCAGGGCTCTCGAGAAGATCATCAATCAACTGCCCACGTTTTTTCCTATTGGTGGAGTCACAGAATGCACGAGCTTCATTAATGGTGGGTATGCGCCCGGCAAGCTCTAAATACGCCCGTCGTACAAATGCATGATCTGTGGTTTTTTCACCAGGCTTGGTCTCATTCTCATCCCAATAGGCCTGGAGGATTGAATCAATTTGTGCCGCTGCTTGTTCGATGTCCGGTCGCGCTTCGCGATCAATTGGTGCTACCTTGAGCACGGCGCCTTCTGGCTTGACGGTTACAGCCTCAGGCAACTTTGGGGGCTTCCATTCCTCTTCCGAATCTGGTTCTGCAGACCAAGCTAATACATTCAGGAGTGAAATACCAATGCACAGAAACGCTGCAAATTGCCACCGTCCAGAAAAATGTGACGAACCAGACATGTAGTTTCCTCCCAAAAAATCATTCTTACGAAGCTTCTATGAGTTCGCCAAACGAGCCCTATTTTAGCTCAAATGACACCATGCAGAAAGTGAAGCCCTAGTATGAATATGTCATTCTCTGGTATTTATTACGCAAATTAATGGATTTTTGTTCCACAATCGAGATGGACAGTTGGAACCATTGCTACTAAGTACCGTCGGCATCTACTTAATCCTGGACAACTATTCATTATTAGTCGTCAAAAATACTCATGTTTGTTGAGCGATTGCTGGTGACTCCTTCAATTGGAAGCAGTCCATGTCCCGGCCGGTCACCTGTCAGAAACACTGTTTCCAAACTTTCATAATTTAATGACACAGGAAACGGAATTGTTTCTAACGAAAATAGCTCTGTTATTGAATAAACATGAATTCTCTGGTGTTGAGCAGTGCCCAAATGAGGTTTCCACAACCTGCTGCCGGACTTTGAGCAGATGTTTCAATCTCTCGACGGGATAGCCCCAATTCAGTAACCGTTGGACGTCGTGCCAAGATGGATAAAAAGATTGTGTCGACGGCACCCTTTGATGTTTTCTGTTTTGCAACATTGTCGTAAATCACTGATCCTCGTTCGAGCATGGTGTGAGTGGTCCACCCATTAAACATGGTTAGCACTTGAGGAACTGTTGCACCCTCACTGCTACTCTGGATCGAGTCACGATCACCAACACCAAATTGGCTCAAGAAGTGGCTCAGTGGGAGTGTCTGCAGAGGCAGTTCACTCGATCGCACGAGTATCTGGTCTTTATAGCCAGCAACAGAGCGGATTTTTTTGGTGTACCCACCGCGCCCTAACTCCTCATTATATTTTTTCCAGATTGTTACAAACTCATCAAATTGCGTTGTACCAAGATCGACGGCAGCAACCTTTTTCACTTCCTCAGCTGACGGTCGCTGAAAGGCCCATTCATTATTTGCGACAAGTGTGAGGGTCGAATCCCACAATTGTTCAGCTGTCATTCTCTTAAGCGCTGGACCCGTAAAAAGATATGGTTCAGCAGCCGTTGGTTCATGAATAACTGCTCGTGACTGCCAAGCCTCCGTGGAGGCAATGATGCGAATAAATTCACGGAGGTCAAAATCTAAACGGAGCATTTCATCGGTGAGATGTTCCAAAAGACTTTCAGAAGCCGGGATATTTCCATCTTGAAAATCATCAACTGGCTCAACAACACCAACACCAAACATCTTTTTCCATAAGCGATTCGCTATTGCCCGTGCAAACTGTCGGTTGTCAGAAGCTGTTAACCACGCAGCAAACTGCGTACGGCCGTCCGCATCTTTATATTGCTCAGGAATCGTTCCCCACAGCACTGCGGCGTCAACTTTCTGATTTGGTGCCCCATTATCGTACTGATAGTCATGAGGCAGTTTGAGAGGCGTGGGCTTGAAGTTGACTGAGGTCGTATTCAGTCTGAGAAATTGAAGCGTACTGGCCGGTACTTTCCTTTCTTTACGTGCCTCATTGAGTTCTTTCGCAAGTTTTTTTGCATTCCCTGCCTGGGCCTGCATCCCCATGCCCATCATTGACGACATGCCACCACCCTTGCCAGAAAAATCACGATCACGGGTACCACTTGTCAATGCAGCAAGTTCATAGAACTGTTTTTGGGTCCACTTGTCGAAAGGATGATCATGGCATTGGGCACATCCAATTTGTGTGCCAAGAAATACACGCACTGTATTATCGATGTATGGTAGCGCCATACCTCGATCGCGCAGTTGATAGCCAACAGCTGGGTTATCCCAGAGTTTGCCATCCGCTGTGAGCATGGTGAATACCCATGTGTTGTACGGTGTGTTATTGGCAATCGACTGCTTTACCCAATCCATGTAGGGTTCAAAAATAAGGCGTTGGACGTCAGGCCTTTCTTTAAGACGAAGGATATCTGCCCAGAAGTTGTAGAAATGGCTGACGTAGTCTGGACTGGTCAAGAGATCGTCAATGAGATCGATGCGTTTTTCTTGACCAGATTTACCAAGAAATGTCTTTGCCTCATCAAGACGAGGAATACGGCCACCAAGTTCCAGATAGGTTCGCCGTACAAACTGTTCATCAGTAAGTGCTTCACTCTGTGTAATGCCAGCGGCAGACCATTCACTCTTCAGAATTCTGTCGATGGCATTGGCTGCATCAGTGACACTCTTCCGAGCAGCAGGCTCTCGGTCAATTTCTTTGACAGAAATGACCGGCGTTTTTGGTTTTTCAATGACGGCCTCGGGCAGTCGAACGGGTGGAGGTGTCCACTGCTTTTGTTTCTGTTTCGCCGCCTGCAATCGTTTCTGCATGGCCGCACGGTTTTGCGCGTGTGCCACATTCGTAATAAAAAGAAATGAAAAGAGAGAGAAGACAACGAGAAGACGTGCGCTATTGAGTCTGCTGGTGCGTTGCACGTAACTTTTCGAATTCATCACAGAGATATTCATGCAAACGGTCCTTCTAGATGTCTTAGAAACAAGCTGGTGAACCACACCAGATGTGGCTCACCAGCATTATTATTCTTCTACTTAGAGAGATAATAGACAAGACAGCAACACGGTTTCTAGGTAGAACTGTGCGTCAAATTTCCTAAAAATTCTCACAAATTTACAGAATTCTTACTCTTTCTTCTTTTTCTTGCCCATGGCAGCGAGACCGGCTTTCATCTCTTCAAGAGTGACTTTTCCATCTCCATCTGCGTCGAGTCTCTTGAAACGTTTTTCTGCGCCTTCTAGTTGCTTGTCCTTCATACCTTTTTTGAATTCATCAAGAGTAAGAGCACCATCTCCATCGGCATCTTTCTTTTCAAACATTTTGGCTGGGTCAGGCTTTTTCTTTGCCTTTTCTTCAGCCTGTGCAACGCTGCTCACTGAGAGAGACAGTGCAAGACACGTAAAAGCAAGAAGTAAACATGTGGTTAGAATTCGCATAGGTCACCTTTCGTTGTGTTTATACGGGGGGGACGCCATATCCCAAAAACCCCAAGGTCAGCGTATCAAAGAAAAACGCTCTCCCAAAATGCATCAAAAAGATTCTTCTTTCTGTTCAAGCTCAACACGTCAGTGCTTTTGCTGGATAAAGACTATTTGGGCCCTTAATTAACGGTGCTACAAACCAGAAGTTTTGCGTGCACCAAACGCATCCCGTAATCGCTGTAAACCCTCTTGTAGTACGATCGGTGGGCAGCCGAAGTTGAGCCGTAGAAAGCCGGGGCTGCCAAACTCGGATCCATTTGACGGCCCAATACCAGCATCTTCGCACGCTTGTTGTGGTTGATTTTGGCCAGAACGTTGACCAGCAACCCACTCATTGCAATCGACCCAAAGGAGATACGTTGCCTGCGGTGGTATGCAGGAGATGCCCGATATTTCGTGAATGGCCTCGACCGCAAGCTGCTTGTTGTATTTCAAGACGTCCAAAAGTTTCTGTCGCCAAGGATCACCATTCTTCCAGGCGGCTTCAGACGCAGCATAGCCAAGCGGGTTGACCATGGGGACAAGCCCTCCCCCAGCCTGCCGCCATTGTTTGCGAAAATCTTCATTTGGAACAATCGCTGCAGCGCAGCCGAGACCAGCAATATTCCATGTTTTTGAGGCAGCAACAAATGTTATTGATCGACGTGCTGCCGGATGATCAAGACTGGCAAATGGAATGTGGCATGAATCATCGAGGATGAGATCATCCCAGATTTCATCACTGACAACGGTCACTCCTCGTCTTTCACACAGGTCTGCAATCCGGAGTAGTTCCTCTCGAGTAAAAACTTTGCCAGTGGGGTTGTGCGGATGACACAACCAAAAGATTTTCACATCGGGCGTCATGGCCGCTTCAAGTGATTCCCAATCGATGGTCCATCGTTGTGCAGTGACATCGGCATGCAAGGGGACCCGCACACTCCGCCGCTCTGCAAGCTTTGGAAGAAAGAGAAATGGCTGATAAACCGGTGTCAACGTAAGAATGCCATCACCAGGTTGGGATAAGAGTCGAGCAGTGATGGAAAGTCCTGTCACAATGCCAGGCACGCCAATGACCCATGATGGATCAATCTGCCAGTTGTGCTGCTCATGGAGATGAGTAGTCAGAGTTGTTGCAAAGCCAGGGGTCTCATGCGTATAGCCAAAGATTGCATGGTCCGTTCTTTTACGAATCGCATCGAGTACAACGTCAGGCGATTTGAAGTCCATATCAGCCACCCAGAATGGAAGAATTTCTTTTCCCATGGATGTTGTCCTGCCACGATAGCGATCCCATTTTTCTGAACCGGTGTCATGACGATCGGGACACTCAAGAAAATCAGTGGCGAGATCGTTTATTGTGAGGCCTGGCTTTTGCATGTGTAGTATCGTGACGAACCGCAAGAGACATTACTAGGCCGTCTTGTAGAAGAGTCTGCTAAGGATGCGGAGTGCTTTTTTGGGGTGTGTTTCTGCAAGCCTATTCGCACGTGCTGATTCTTCTGAAGGGGTAGACTGCAGAAGAACGTAGTACTCAAATAGTTCCTACGGAAGTAACCCTTCCCTTTCTTCTCGTACTCCAGAGATTTTATTTCCATGAAGAACAAACGTTTGTCACGATTTGTAGTTCCCTCGCTTCTCGTGCTCATAAGTAGCGCGCTTTCCATTCCAGTAGAATCTGCAGAATCGGCGAGCGTTGTCACACATGGTCCGCTTCTTGGTGAGGTGACGAGTTCAAGTGTACGAATGTGGGCTCGCACGAATGGACCAGGAACAATTGAGTTTCACTTCGGGAAAGATTCTGCATCGCTCAACGGTATTTCAGAAAGCATTCAAACAACAGCTACCCATGACTTTACGGGATGGACCACGCTTCATGGTCTTGATCCGGACACAGAGTACGTGGCCAGCGTCTTCATTGATGGAAATCCAGCTGGTGTTCCTGCAACATTTCGCACCCTTCCCGACAGCAATGCGCTGCGTGACCAAAAACATAATCCGCGTGGGCTCTTTAATTTCTCTTTCACATTTGGATCCTGTGCAAACCAAAACCCATTACATGGGATTGGTCCAAGTCTGCCGACGTATGCAACGTTCCTTGATAAACACGCCGACGAAGTTGACTTTCAGATCATGAACGGAGACTGGTTATATGAGGAACTTCGTACAACACCAGTTGACGCGTGGGCTGAGAAGCAGGGAGTCGATGTCGAACAGCTGCCGGAGGTTGTTCGTGATATGCCAACAATTGTTGGCGTGTGGGAAAACTACAAACTCTATCTCGATCGAGGGACGAATCTATCGGCATGGCATCGAAAGGTCCCAGGATTTTTTACGTTTGATGATCATGAGTTAGTCAATGATATCTGGGGAGCAGGAAGTACTGGTCGCCGGAATCGTCGTGCGGTGTTTCGCGATATTGGTACTCGGGCATGGCTTGATTATCTCGGCTGGGCGAATCCAGCGGCTTTTCCACACCCTGTTCACCACGGTCAGGCCGAGCTTTCAACTGGCAGCGATATTCTTGTTGATTCCAATGCAGATTTTACATCTCTTCCGTTAGATGAAATGTTAAATCTTCACGTGCATTGGGGAACACCAGAGGCTGGTGTGAATGATCTTCGATATGATGATGATTCGTTAGGCGATCCAAATTCACGGGTGTATGAAATTCGTGAGGTTCTCGACAAACACCGAGTCCGAATCTTTCCTGTTCCAGTTGTTGATGGAAAAGTTCATTACTCGATTGGGCGCCGCAGCTACGGAAGTTTCCGTGTTGCGAACTGTGAGTTTTTTCTGCTTGATACTCGTGGTGCCAGGCAAATGCACGACACAAGCCGTCCGCACCAGCCGAACCTCACCATGCTCGGTATGGACCAGCGAAAGTGGCTCATGGAAAGCATGGATAAGAGTGACGCTGACTTTTTCTTTGTTGTGTCGTCAGTGCCCTTTATGATTCCCCACCGAGGTGCTGGTGGTTTTGAGGCCGCATCAAACAAAGAAGAAGCCTGGACTGCTTTTCTTGATGAGCGTGAGAAGCTCATAGCCTTCTGGGATACGCTCAATCGACCTGTTTTCGTCATGACAGGTGATCTGCATAACAGTTTTGCCATACAGATTACGGATCGTGTCTGGGAGTTCTGTTCCGGACCACACAACTCAGTGAATCATGTTCCGAGTCTCGATGAAGATAATCGACCTGCGACTGGTATTTATAATTCTGGTGGTCAACCGTGTGACATTCGCTGGAGTACCTATGTGCTTGAAGATCTTCCACGATTGCAGCGTCTGTATCCGCATTACCTTGTTGTGCAGCTCAACAATGTATTTAACATGCCACAACAGCTCGGTGGTGAGCGACTCGTTGCATACCCGCATCCTCAGGTTATTTTTCAATACCATGAAGGACGGACTGGAAAAATGGTCTATGCGGAATCGGTTGTGTTGCCGCGATAGAAAGATACGGGGTGCTCTCGCTCACACTTGTATATTTCGTGGGGTTAGACGCTCTACTTTTTCTTCCTGAAAAGTGGACCATTTCCCTTGCCACGTGAAAGTGTGTAGGCCAGGAGATCGAGAACTTCCTCTTCATTCAACTGATCGAGAAGTCCAGCTGGCATAAGGGACTGGTTTGCAGCAAACATTTCTTCAATATCGTCCCTCTGGATTACTGCAAACTTGGTGGCATCTTCAGGATCAGTGACAACAGTCACGTCGTTTTCATTCTCACTGATAATGCGGCCTGTATACACCTTCCCCTGTACTGTCTGAATGACATGGGCCTGATACTGATCACTCACGGCCTTGCTTGGAAGAACAATGGCTTCAATGAGATCCTTCATTTTGAAACGGCCTGCCGCCTGCGTGAGGTCAGGTCCCGTGGCACCACCGTCACCATCAAAACGATGACAGACGATACACCGGGCTGCCTCGAACGTGCGTTTCCCATGCGCAAAATTACGTCGTTGTTTCATGCCTGTGGTGGTTGAGGCAAGAACGGTATCAACAGTCCACTTCTGACCCGGACCTTCAGGCTTCGGGAGTGGTGGTGGGATATACGGTTTCCGTACACCAAGCGTCTCAAGAGCCAGTTTCTCGTTTTCGGTAAACCCTTTAAGACTTTCTGCTTCGATGTTGGCAAGGAACTTTCTATAGCTATTGCCACCTGTCCATGTTTGTGCCCGATTCAGCCACGTGAAGTAGGCTTTGCGATCTGCAGTTGTCCAGAGTTCTTTTTCATTGACTGTTCGTAAGATGTAGGCGTAATGAATCTGTAGAAGATTGGTTCGATTCTCAAGCACTCCCGTGACAGCACGACCGTAGCCAGCATTCCGCTTTGCAATGCGCTCAAGGTCAGCCTCATTCGGCGCTAGGTTTGTTTCACCAGAGGTCTCAGTTTCTAAAAGACCGGTTAATTTTGAAACGATTCCAGGTGCCCGAATAGCCACAAGCAAACTTGATAGCGCTCTATTGAGTTCTCGATAGTCATCTTTCACTTCTACAAATTGAATATTTTTTGTAAATGCAGAATCTGTTTGAGACCATGTGTTCTGTGAAAGTGTTACTGCTGCCTGTTTCCATTGGTGGTCACGTGATGATACCCCTGCTACTCGCCCCGATGTCCATTCCCAGGAATCGTCAGAATCGATCACAGTTTCATGACCATCCTTATGTCGTATTCGGAGACTCACTTTCAGGGCAGCTGGGCCTCCGAGATTTTTCATTGAGACGCGTATCGTATTTGCACCCTCTTTGAACGGTACCTTCACAGGTTCACTGACTGGGTACATCCAGTCTTTGCACGATGTTACTTTTTCTCCATTGAGAAAAATATCACTGCCATTGTCCGTGGACGCGACAATATGAGCAGCACTAACGGGTTCAGTCAGAGAGAACGTTTTCTGAAAAGTCAGTTCCTCACCAACTGAAGATTCTGCCTGCGCGTTTGACCAGATCCACCGTGCGGTAGATTGCTTGGTTGGGTGTGATTGAGTTGCTTGGTGTCCAGCTGGAAACAACGGTGCAAACTTCTCTGCAACCTGCTGCTTGACACGTTCTGTTGGTTCACCAAGACGAATGAAGGCAAGCTCATACGCTCGTATTAGATCAAGCAGCGTATCCTTGTCGAGATCTTTGATATCGACTGTATTGAGAGCAGCGAGAACATCAGGCTGTGCTGACTGTTCTGCCTGTCGTGCCACAGCGAGGGCGGCGTTGATGCATGCTCTCGGTTCAGACAATGCGAGTGCGTGTGCTTGCCATGCTTCAACTGGCTGATGTTCAAGCGCAATACGAGCTGCATAACGAATAAATCGATCGGTATGCCCGAGGTGCTTCAGTGCCAGATCAATGGCACTGGTGGGATTTTTCTGTGGTGCATGAAAGGCTTCGAGCTGTCGACGGATTTTTCGTTCTCCCGCACCGGCAGCATTCTTTGCATCAACAGGATCAGTTGCTTCAGTTCCGGTGTAAGTGACACGATAAAGTTCACTCTGACCACCACGCCCGCCAACGGCAAAATAGATTGCACCATCCTTACCGATGGTCATATCTGTCAGTGGAAGTGCGTTCCGCGCAACAAATTCTTCTTTCTCAGCTGTATAGGTTGACCCAGAGGGCGTCAGGTGAATTGCGTACATGGTCCCAAAGGTCCAGTCGCAGATATAAAATGCTTTCTGATACGTTGCAGGAATCTTTGCACCGTATCCAAATGCAGCACCAACTGGTGAACCGGGACCAATATCAGCCAGCGCCGGCAGGCTATCTGGATAGGCAGCTGGCCACTTTGCTGTTCCACTCCGCCAACCAAGTTCACTTCCGCTTGTTGCGTGGTTGACTCGGGTTGGTCGGTACCACGGCATACCAAAGTCCCATTCCATATCGGCGTCGTAGGCAAAAATTTCTCCATCGGCGTTGAATCCAAAGTCATACGGGTTGCGGTAACCCGCACTCCAGAGTTCCCATGTCTTTCCATCGGGGTCCGTGCTCACGATATAACCACCGGGTGCGAGTCTGCCCGTTGCATGACCATTCCCGTCCCACATTCTGGGAATGATCTGATCTTCATCCCAGTTGGCTGGCAATCGACTTGATCCGTCAGCAGCCACTGATACACGGCGCTGGTTCGGCCGAATACCGGCCATTGTCTGGGGCTCAGTTACATCCGTCACATCAAACGGCAGTTTTGTATGGTTGCCGCAAATGATGAAGAGTTTTTTTCCATCCGGTGAAAGCAAGATGTTGTGGGCACCATGTTCACCACCTGCTGCGATGTCATGCAACTTTTCAACCTGATTGGGCAGACTATCACCGTCTGAGTCGGTAAGTCGGAACAGTCCATGAAAACCACCACCATTGCAGACGGCGTAGAGGCTATCGAACGCCCAAAGCAGGCCTTGTGCACCTGAGAGTTCTGCTGGCACTTTCTCGACTACTGTTTTCGTTGATCCATCAAGTGCGGCTGGAGTAATTCGAACAAGTCCCTTTTCCTGTTGGTCGCATGCGTAGAGTCGACCTTGCGGATCAGTTGTGAGTGACACCCACGACCCAAGATCATCTCGCGGAACATCGAAAAGTTTTTCAACCTGATATCCATCAAGCACATGGAATGCGTCTTGCTTACCTTCATCTGCTTGTTTTGCTGTGACAGCCGGCATGACCTCACGGTTTTGCTTCCATGTTTGATCAGTTGCGTGAGCTTCGTGGACAGTCATACAAACAGAGAAACAGAAGAAGGCAGGAAAGAATCTTTTGAAACTTCGTGACGTCATAACGATTCCTTACGATGACAAATAGTTTGATGTTTTGTGTACGTGCTGTTCTATAGATGCAGTCCAAAGACGGAATATCTATAAATGAACCAACTTCACATATTAAATAATAGGCAATACGAATATTCACTCCCAAAAAATGAGTAATCATGATGGGCTAAAAATACCTGAAGATGACTCAAAAGTACCTGAACGAGATATTTCCAGCATGAAATGAAAGAACATCATCACGTCAATGCATGAGTACATGCACTGTGACCGAACCACAAGATGGAATGCCGTATTCCATATGCAGAGAAAACGTTTGAACTGTTTTCAGTTTTTAATTTCTCAGAATAGCTACACGGAGTGGTGGATAGCTGCTTGTTGACTGCGTAAGTGTTGCCTTGCTTGCTCCAGTTGGTGAAAGGCTTTTCTGCACGCCAGTTGTTGTTCCGAGTAGACCCTGCACATTGAAGATCGAGTCGTCATCGATTGCTGCACTAAAGACCTGTGTTCGACTATTTCCGTAAGCCTGGAAGACTGCTTCACGCGTCGAATTTCTTCCATTGTATGTTTCAACTTGAGTATTCCCATCAATACCACTGGAGACAAGAATTCTATCGGCATTACCAGAGGTGCTTGATGGTAAGCGAGCAACAGAGACACCTCGGTTGTATCCAGAACTCATTACATTGAATGAATTAAAAAGTGTTGGTGAAGCCGTCGTGCCGTTGTAACCCCTGATCTGCGCCTGAATGCCAAAGCCACTGCCGATGAACAGTTCCATAATTCCATCAGGCGTAGCAGAAGTGACCGTGCTTCCACTCACAGTTCCAATATCAGCAGTGTCAATTGTTACGCCACCACGGTAGCCGGAACCAAAAGGTCGTAGTTGACGTATTGGTGTGGTGTTAATCGGGTTTGCAGCGCCGGGTGTCACTTCAAAGACACTGACGAGCCCACCAAGATTTTGGGCTGTAACAATCTCAGTAGCACCTGCGGTGGTTATGGACCCCTCTGAAATTTCAACACCACCGGTATAGCCTGGACCGAACGGGAAGAAACTGTAGGCAGGATTTTCAACAGCCTTGCCGTTCTTGATTTCCCAGACTTTGATCTCACCGGGTCGCCCCGGTCCTG